>OKRZ01000020.1_pt1 | contig 77349 bp, 75 predicted proteins | sample 1601141 | NCBI WGS metagenome assembly OKRZ01 (sample SAMEA3541524, study PRJEB24748) | human gut metagenome | biome: human gut; feature: human-associated habitat; material: faeces | place: China | collected 2012
AGCTAGCAAGATTACGAAAAAAATACATAATGGACCAAAATGCAATTCAAGAATATGGATATTGTAGAGGCATTGAAGAGGGCGTTGAAATCGGCAAACGTGATGGAATTGAAATCGGAAAGCTCGATGGAATTAAAATTGGAAAATACGAAAATATGAAGGAAACAGCTAAGAAAATGTTAGCAAAAAAAATGCCAGTAGATGTAATAATAGAAATAACAGGATTATCAAGAGAAGAAATTGAAAAATTGTAAATTATCCAAAAAGTCAAATTCAGGTTTATTCTGAGTTTGACTTTTAACATATAAAACATAGGAGGGTTGTAATATAGAAGAACTTGAATATTGGATTTGGATTTCACAAATAAAAAATATGACTTTTGAAGTATTTGATTTATTATTAAAAAAGTACGAAAATATAAGAAATATATGGAATCTTAATGAAAAAGAGCTTAAATCAAATAGTTTTTTATCTGAAATATTACTATTAGAGCTGTGCAATGAATCATATAAAAGCAATTTAACTAAATATTTAAGATATATAAATAAAAATGATATAAAAATTATAAAATACACTGATAATAATTATCCGCAAAAATTAAATAATATACAAAATAAACCAATAGTGTTATATTCCAAAGGAAACCTAAAAAACATAAATAATGAATCTGTTGCAATTGTTGGCTCAAGAATGGCATCAATATATGGAAAAAAGAATTCGTATTATTTTTCATATGAATTAGCTAAACGAAATGTCAATATTGTTAGTGGTCTGGCAAAAGGAATAGATTCATATTCACATATAGGGGCATTAAAAGCCAAGGGAAAAACAATAGCAGTTATAGGATGCGGAATAGATAAAATATATCCAAAAGAAAACGAAAAATTATATCATGAAATTTTAAAAAATGATGGACTTATAATATCTGAATATATAGTTGGAACAAAACCAGAAAAAACAAATTTTCCAAGAAGAAATAGAATAATAAGTGGTATTTCAGATGCTGTAATTGTTGTAGAAGCAGGTGCCAAAAGTGGGTCATTAATAACAGCCAACTATGCAATAAACCAAGGCAAAGAAGTATGGGCAATACCAGGAAATATTAACTTAGCAAATTCTGCAGGAACTAACGAGTTAATAAAAGATGGTGCAAATGTTTTAACTAAACTAGGCGATATAATATGGTAGTTCTGGAAAAGGTTGCTAGTTAAGTTAAAAAAAGAAAATCGTAAATGGAAATGGTGATGGGTGTTATCAATCTGTGACTGAGATTAGTGTGTGATGTCAAAAAGAACCGTCCCCATTGACAACTTGTCGAATTATGTAGAAATTTGCAGATGAAAAAAGATTGACTTTGTATGAATTTGATATTAAAATTAGTACATAATAAAATTTTATTCAAAAAATTTAATTCTAAAAAATTTCCAAAGAAATTTAAAAAAATGTAATAGGAGGTGACTTATTGAAACGAAAAACATTGAAGTTTTTGTTCAGTGTTATTATTAGTGTTATTGTAGTATGTTGTTTATTCATTTTTTTATATCTAAAAAATAAAAATTCCATTATTCAATCAAATCTAATAAAAGAGGCAGATAGTATTGTAAACGAAAATATTATTAATAGTGATGCTATTAATAAAAGTGACGAGCAAAAACAAATTGAGGAGTGTGAGGCTTTTTCAATTGAAAAAATATCTAGTGATAATAATGTTTTAGGAAAAATAAAAATTCCAGTAATAAATGTTGAAGCACCAATTAAAGAAGGCGTAACACAAGATGTATTAAAAGAATCTGTCGGTCATTTTTGTGATAGTAGTTATTGGAATGGAAATGTTGCTCTTGCTTCTCATAACAGGGGTACATATGCACATTATTTTGAAAAGATAAATAAATTACAAATTAATGATGAAATTATTTATCAAACTAAATTAGGAACAAGAGTTTATATTGTAACTGAAATAAATCAAATATCTGAAAATGATTTGTCTGTTTTAGAAAAATCAAATAAAAATATTTTAACATTAATAACCTGTGTAAAAGATAAGAAAAATTTAAGATTATGTGTACAAGCATCAGAAAAAGTTTAATTTTTATTAAAATAATATACCAAAGAGCATTTTAATTACAAAAGAATTTTTGAAAAAAATTATAAAAAAGTAATGTCGTAAATAGATGTTTACGAAATCCAAATATATAAATAGAAGAAAGAAGGAATGAGTTTATTTATGAAAAAAGTAAGGAAAATGTTGTTTAGTATAGTATTATTGGTATTGGCTATATTTCAAATATCTACACAAATGAAAAAAACAGAAGCTGCAACAGCAGGCGAAATACAGTATTTACAAAGAGATAACAAAGGTTTTTATTCAATACAAAAATGGAATGGGTCTGAATGGATATATGTTACATATAGTATAACATATTATACAGATAGCAATGGAGTAAAAAGAATAGCATATTGTATAGATCCAGATTTAAAAGGAATAGGTTGGATTAAAGGTGAGTATGCAGGATATGATGTAAAATTAAAAGAGCTATTATCAAATGAAAAATTATGGCGTGTATATACAAATGGATATCCATATAAAACACCAAGTCAAATGGGAGTTGAAACAGAAGATGATGCATACCTGGCAACAAAAATGGCGTCATATGCAATTCTTAGAGGTAATTCAATTGAAGAAATAAGACAACAATATAGAGCTGGAACAACAAAAGTCGAAAATGAAAGTTTAGAAGATATACAAAGAAGAGGTACAAAAGTAATTGATGCAATATGTAAATTAATTGATATTGGCTACAATGGAAGCGAAACAATAAAAAATAATAATATATTGCAAATATCAAAACAAAGTGAGTTATCAAAAGATTTAAATAAAGATGGTTATTATTCTGCAATTTTTAAAGTAAATTCAAAGGTAGAATGCAGTCAATATAATGTTTCTGAAATTACAGGGTTCCCAGAAGGAACATATATAGCAGATAAAACTGGTACTAATAAAACAGAATTTAATGGAAATGAAAGTTTTAAATTAATGATTCCAAAAGATAAAATAACAAATAGTATAGATGGCAATATAAAAATTGTAGGAAAGTGCAAAAATTACCCAATATATTATGCTGAATGTAATGTTGGAAACTATCAAAACTATATGCTATGTTGTGATATGTATAGCGATGATGTACAAGCAAGCTCTAATATAAATATTAATGCCAATAAATGTGAAATTCAAATAGAAAAAATAGATAAAGACACTAAATACCCTATAAAGGGTGTAAAGTTTTTAATTAAATATGAAAGCGGAGAAGAAATAGGAATATATGAAACAGATGAAAATGGAAAAATAAATATATCTAATTTAAAACCAGGGAATATATCAATTAAAGAAATAGAAACAAATAAAAATTATATATTATCACCAAATGAAACAAATATAAAATTAGAATATGACGAAATAAAAAATGTAAAAATAGAAAACGAAAAGAAAAAAGGTTCAATAAAAATAATAAAAGTTGACTCGAAAAACAATGAAATAAAATTAAAAGGTGTAAAATTCGAAATATACAATGAGCAAAATGAATTAATATCTTCATTAATAACAGATGAAAACGGCGAGGCAAAAATTGAAAATTTACCAATAGACACAAAGTATACAATAAAAGAAGTTGAAACAGCAAAAGATTATATATTGTCAGAAGATCCTATAACAATAGAGCTAGAAGAAAATGAAATAAAAACAATTACATTTAAGAACAAAAAAATTGAGCAAGACAAAAAAGAAACATTACCAAGAACAGGTCAAACAGACACAAGCAATTATTTATTAGGGATTTCAATAGCTGGAACAATTTTAAATACACAAATATTAAGAAAAAAGAATACAAAAAATAAAAAGGATAATAATAAATAAAAAGAAGGTGAAAATATGTTTTTGGCAGGTTTAATGATTGGGTCTATAGTCGGCGGAGTATTTGCAATAATATTGCATTGTTTAGTAATAATGAGCAAGACAGAATAAAATTCAAAAGTCCAGGCACACAAACAAAAATATTAACATATATTTAAAATATAGGAAAGAAATATGGAGGTAAATGTATGTTAGTATTTTCTATCTCGGGATTTTTAACATTTTTACAAACCTCACTTTTTGTGATTGGATACATATCTAAAAATAGTTTATTTCCAGAGCCATTAAATGCAGAAGAAGAAAAGATGTATTTACAAATGTTAGAAAACGGAGATAAAGAGGCAAGAACTATATTAATAGAGCGAAATTTAAGACTTGTAGCTCATGTATGCAAAAAATATAGCAATAACAATACAGACTTAGATGACCTAATATCAATAGGAACAATAGGCTTAATAAAGGGAATAGATAGTTTTAATTATAAAAAAGGTGTAAGACTTGCAACATATGTTTCTAGATGTATAGATAACGCTATGATAACATAATGGCAACAAACAACCAAGCCAAAAAGTGAAGGAATTTTTAAAAATTCATTTCAATTTGCAAAAAAAGTCTGAGTACATGAGTAAAACTATAATAATTATATTGTTGTAATTAATAATATATGGTAAAATATAAATAATAGAAAGGTCGTGATTTATATGCAAAGAGAAATTACTGTAAAAGAATTTGAAAATGCAGTTAGTAAAGTTGATGATATAGAACCTATGATTATAAAAAGAGATAATAAGAAAGATTTAATAGTAATTAGTTTAGAACAATATGAAAAAGAAATATTTTTAAATAAACTTGAAAAAAGTAAAAAACAATATAAGGAAGGTAAAGTTCATAGTGCAAGAACAGTTTTCAAGGGTCTGAGAGAAAAATATGGGTATTAATAGTTACGAAGTTATAGTAACTGATATAGCAAGAGAGGAATTAGAAGAAATCTACGATTATATATTCAATAATTTATGTAATAGAATAGCAGCAATTAATCTAATGAATAAAATTGAACAGAAAATATTTTCATTAGAGAAAAATCCATATAAATGTGTGGAAGTTCATATAAAACATAATAATGAGGTTTATAGAAAACTGCTTGTTGATAATTATGTTGTTTTATACGATATTGATGAAGAATATAAGCAAGTTATCGTTTATAGGGCTATTTATGGGAAGAGAAATTATCTAAAAACAATTGAAGAATAAATATGATAATAAAATTAAGAACATCTACAAATAAGTAGGTGTTCTTTTAATTTGCAAACATTAAAAGTTATGGTATAATGTTGATAAATGTAACGGATGATAAAAAAGTTATGAAAGGGTAGGTTGAGAACTATTATGAATGAGCAAGAAGTAAAATATCTTAAAGAACTTACTATAAATAGAGAAAAACTTATAAACGAATTAGGTGAAAAAGAGTATGCTAGAAGACTTGGAGAACATGTTGCAAAGCTAATGAATAATGGATATGTATGTGCAAATTTTGCACATAATGAAGCATATGGAACTTTTGAAGTAAATGATACTTTGTATTTAGATATAAAAAGTATAATTGATAATAGTGATTTGAAAAGTAACAAAATTAATATGCAATGTGCAGAATTGAAGAAGAATAATCCAATCCTAATTCAATATTTTGATTTAGATGAACAATTATATTATTTAAAAGGTTCAGTAGATGATGTAGAAACTAAAAAGATTGTTGATGACAAAAAAAGAAAAATTGAAGATAAAATAAAAAATATACTTGAAGAAGACAAAATGGAAAATAATGTAATTGGAAAGTATTTAGAGTTAAGAAGTAAACAAGATGAAATACAATCTAATGCATATAATCAAATGAATAGATATATAAGACAATTTTTTTACATTGGCTCTTTAATTTCAGATTTGCAAAGTCAAATGAATAGAGAAAGAAAAAGTAAGATTAAACAAGAAAGTGTTTTTGAGTCTTATATAGAAGGTTTTAAATCTAGTTTGAATTTTGAGAAACTTGCTGAATTGATAGGTGTTAATCCAATAGGAGTACAAAATGAATTTAAAAGGATGTTACAATCAAAAAAAGATATCGCACAAGAAATTGCGGGCGAAGAGCAAGGAAATAAATCAAGTTTAAATGATTCAATATATCAAGCAAATGAAAAATACAATAACTTTTACAAGATGTTATCAGAATCTATGATTAAAAAATTGGGGATTAAAGAAAAAAAAGAAGAGAGAGAAGAAAACGAAGAAGAAATTGGAGGAGTAATCCAAGGAATAAAGAAAATTAAGTTGTCAGAAATTCCAGAAGGTCATGATTTCTTTCATTTTACCAGAGAAACGGCAATTCCTAAAATTGCAAAACAGGGATTAAGAGGAGATTTGGAAAATCGTGAAAATGCTGTGGGTAACGATTATGAGAATCCATCAATTTATTTTTCAAATGGAGAAACAGGATTACTAAAAACGGTAGATGTATGGTTAAGATGGGAATATGGAAGAATAGCAAGGGGAAAAAAATCACCAGATGGAAGTATGATAACTGTTCCAAGTGTACTTGAAGCCACCTTCAAAAAAGTATTTGATGATTATAAAGAAAGAAGATATTTTCAATTAGATTTAGTTGAGGGAAAAGATAAAGAAAGTACTGATTTTTCTTATGATAGTGAAGATTTTAAAAAGAAGGCTTCTATAAATAATGGTGGACCTACACGAAGAACAAGATGGATGTTAGGTTCATATACTAACTGGGAAACACCAAAATTAGAAGATTGGAATATGATGACACATGTTGGTGGAAGAAGAATAGAAATTGATAGAATGAAGATGGTTGAGACAGAACAAGGTAAGTCTGATGCACTATCTGTCATTGAAGAAAACTATGAAAGAAGTAGAAATAAAGAAAATATTGATTTAAGATATCTAGACAGTTTTATTAAATATGTAAAAATTTTGACAAAACAACAGGAAGAAAATTTAACTCAAAATATTGGAAAGAACATAGTTAGTGAACTTTCAAAAGTTGAGAAAATGGATAGAATAACAGGATTTTTTCAAAAGGAAGCACGAGAATTCAATAATATAAATAATGAAATTGAACAAGAATGATGGTGGTGGAAAAATGGAAAATGAAGAATATGCAGTTGCGTGTACAGAAATTTTAGAAATACTGAATTATATATCAAAAGAGGATTACAACAAAGTTACAAAAGAAGTAATTCAGGTGCTAGAAAAAAATAAAAAGGATGATATTGTGTTTTTATACAATCCATGGAAAGATATAAATGAGCAAAGAATGTCTGAAACTGGGAGAGTGATGTTGGCATCATTTTTTAGAGATTATTGGTCAACACCAGAGCAAAGAAAAAGGATTAAGAGCTTTCAGTCTAACAAGAGAAATATAATTGAAGAAGAAAAACGACAAAGATTTGATTCTGAAAATCTATTCAAAACTAAATCAGTAATTAATGAGGAGTTAGAAAGAAACAAAGAAAAATCAAGTATTATTGTATATAGAAAAAATATTTTTAGCAAAATTTTGAATAAAATAAAAAATTTATTTAAGAGGAATAGGGATTAAATAAAATTGAGAAAAGAGTAATTTGAATTGACACAGAAATAGAAAACTGTAAATGTTTAGGGAGGTTGTTATGAACGAAAATGTAAAAAAGGTAGTAAAAATGATAATTTATTATGTTATTGCATGTTATGAAAAACAAGATATACAACAATGTAGAGATGCAATTAACCTACAATATGATATGGTATCAAATGGGGGAAAAGATGAATATTTAGATAGTATGATTTATGTTCTTCCAGAAAAGCATATTGTACGCAGTTTGTATGAAGAAATAAGCGAAAAAGGAATCGAAGAAATGATTTCTGCTTATAAGATGGCGGTAGATATTTTTTCAAAAGCTGAAGAAACTGACCTTTCAAAGATAGAAGATGACGAAGAAGTTGAGAGATTAGCAGAAGGGCTTATGAATTTATAAAAAAGCAAGGGGGACAAATTAATGAAAAAAGTGATTAAAAAAACCAAAATGTATAAATATGATGTTCAAACTGTTAAAAAAGCATGGGAATTTCTAACTGAAAAATTTATGCGTGGAGATTATGGTGAATCAAAAGAAACAATTCAAGAGTTTATATCAATATTAGAAAATGTTTTGGAATCACTAAAATCTGAAGAAATAGATGTTGAGAGAAAAGTCAGAGAAAGTGAAGATGAAGCTAGACAATACTTCGGTGAAGATTTTGTAAGACGATTTGAACAAATAAGAAAATATTGTACAGAAAACAACCTTATGCTCGCAATACATGGTACAAATCCACAATTATTGGATTCTATACGACAAAATGGATTAGAATATAAATTTCCAGAAATATTATCAACTGCTCTTATTCAAACTGGTACTGATTTAGAAGAAACATATAGTAATTTTTCAGGGCTATTGAATTGGCCACATAAAGAGTCAAAAGGTTTAATATTGCTAGGAATTCCAAGCGAATGTAATGGAGTTCTATCACATGGAGAAAAGGAAACAAAACCACTTTGGTTAAGGATTTCTCAAGAAGGAGATTATGAAAAAAAATATAGAATTAATCCTGAATTTATAATAGGACAAATTGATGTAGAAAAAAAGGTAATACAGGATAATCCTACATTTTCATTAATTCATGACTATAGTGGTTTAGAATATGATTATGACCTAACGAATTATAAAAGAAAAATGTCAGTGACAAAAGAAAATGTAGAAAAAACAACAGAAGATGTAGATAAAGGGCAGACTGATGTTACACAAGAAAATATCTCTCAAGGTGGAGAAAAATCTTCAAAAGAATTATTAACTGATATTGCTAATGATTTTTGTAATCCACTTTCAGTGCTTATAAGGTCAAAAGGAGAAATGGAAGAAAGTGATATTACTGAATATATAGAAAGTATCAAACAAACAATTATTATTTTAAGACAATTAGAACCTCAATTAAGAGAAAATCAAGAGATTACAGATGAACTAGAAATTGCAGAGAAAGAAATGCAACAAGGAACTAAAGTGGATGCTGCCGAATGGGATGACATTGAGTGGGATGATGATTTTGACAGAGAGAACGGAGATGATTCTTTTCGTTTTTTTATTGCAGATGTTGAAGAAAATATAAGTCAGAAAGCAACCATATCTGGTATAAATCAAGAAACACAATATATAAAATCTAAAAAAAGAGATAGAAATAAATCTGAAATTGGAATAGCAAGAGATGAGGAGTGGAATTAATGGAAAGAGCATTAGCTTATTCGGAAGTATATGAAATTATAAATTTAATTGGAGAAGAATATAAAAATAAGATACCTACTGAATTGTTGCAAATGATTGATGAAGAAAGAGATAAGGAATATACACCCAGCATTAATACGAAGAGACCATTAAATGAACAGAATATACATCAAAGAACATATGATATTTTAGGAGTGCTTCAATTAAATTATTGGTGTAATGACAAAAATAAAAAAGAGGAATTAATTAAAAAATTTAACGACAATGATAAAAAAAGAGAAAATGAAGTATATGAAAAATATAATCCTAATAATATTTTTAAAAAGAATAAAATAAAGGAGAAAAATGAACAAGTTATAGAATTAATTAAATATAAAGAAACTCCACTAAAGAAAATTCTAAATAAAATATTAAGATTTTTTCATATAAAAAAGTAATTTGAAAAAAGTTTGATTAATAGAAAAAAATAAAAAACGGAGGAAAAAATGTTAGAAGAAATATTTGAAAAATTAGGAGGCAAATCCTTTGATGAATATGTAAGTTCATTGAATGGAGATGAATTAAGAGATTTCTTAATATTTATAAATTCTAAAGTAAGAGAAATAGAACCAGAAGAAGGTGGGTTATTTCAAGATGATGGTAGATATCTCGAAGATGGAACATATCAAGAATATAGAATGACAGTGGGAGGAGATACTTTAATAGCTCCTAGAAAAGAAATTCAAAATAGAAGTTTTGAAAAAATGGCAGGTATGTTAAAAAATGTAAGAAATCCCCAACATAAAGCAATTGTTATGTATACACTTATAAATTACTTACACTTATTTCAAGATGGAAATGGAAGAACATCAAGAATGGTATATGATTTTTTAGCAGGTAATATAGCAAATGGTGAATTAGATGCACAATTTTATACACATGAAAAAGGAGAAGTTACTGGACAAAGAGCACCATGGGATAAGACAAGAAAAGCTCAATCACCAGAAGTTGTTTCATCAATAGCTAGTGAATTTTTAATGAAATATTTATTAAATGAAGGTTTAATCAATAGTTCAAACGAGGATCTTTCTAAACATATTAGTATTCAAACTTCTCATCTCAACAGTAGTTTGTATATGAGTGAACAAAATAAAGCACAGTTATCACGAAAAACTTTGCAACATATTAAATATGCTTTCAAGGATAATAATGAAAATATATCTACATCTGCTTTATCAATGCTTACAATCCTTACTAGCAAGGGAAATATGCAACCACTAAAAAACTATTATTTTAATAGAGAATGGAAAATAGAGGGAGATTTAATTCGTAATCGTATAAATGTTGGAGCTAGCAGAGATGACGATGATTTAGATGTTTTCGGTGAATATCCTGAAGATGCGTCTAAAAGAACATTTGAAGATTGGACTCCAGAGGATTATTTAAGATTTGTAGATATTGCTGATAAAATGAAAGAGTGTATTATAGATTTAATTATAGATTTTGCGGAAAAACCTGAAAGCTTTAAATATGATAAAAATGGAAGAAATGTTATAGATGTTCTGTGTGGAGAAAAAATATCAAGGGAGACAAGCGGAGTTGATATATATTATGCTCCTTTTGAAGTCGACGAACAAAGTAGAGTTTATGAAAGTATTGGTCAAATCAGAGAAATTTTAGATAGACCAAGAACATGCGATGAGGAAAAAAATCTGATAGATACTTACGAAAAAGGCAGAATAAAGAGCTCTGATTTAAGCAAAGCTAGAAAGATAATTGAAGAGACATTAGAACAAACAAAACAAAATGATATTAATAATCAAAAGGATTCGGAGGAAATAGAATGGTGGGTGTAAATACAAAAGAAATCTATTCTGAGGTATATAGTATATTAGATTTATTAGGTGATAAATATATAAAAAGATTGCCAAAGAATTTATATAATTTGATAAAAAATGAAAAGTTGAACACATATAATCCAAAATATGATATCACAATTCCATTATATAAACAAAACATAAAGAAAGATAGTCTTTCAATGATTGCATTATTTCATCTAAATTATTGGTGTGAAAGTGATGAGGATAAGGAAGAATTGAGAGAAATATTTGGCAAAAATGAGAAGTGCTACCAAGAAGAAATAAGAGAAAAATACAATCCAGATAATATTTTTAAAAAGAAGGAGCAATCTAAAGAAAACGATGTAGCCATGATTGAATATAAAGAATCTATAATTACTAAAATTATTAATAGAATAAAAAAATTCTTTAATATAAAAAATGGATAGGAAAAGCTATGCAAATTGACTAAAATGCTTAAAAATGTTATAATTTAGGTAGATGGTGGTGATTTTATGGACAGAGATTTTTATGAAAAATTAATTTCATATTATAAGTGTAGAATTGAAGATGATGAAAGATATGGTAAAAGAATAGCAAACGAAGAAAGAGATGCTTATAGAGTGATGAAGGCTTTAAGTGATAGTAAACGCCCAATAACAATAAAAAACATTGGCGATTTAGCTCGTTTGTTAAATGTCGCAAAACAATTAACTGCAACTGATGGTAGAAATATATTTGAAGATTTTTGTTCAATTTCACAAGTTGAAACTATTATAAATAATATGGCTTCAAGAAAACCAGAACAAATACAGGCTATCCAAGATTATGATTTTTCTGACTGGGAGCCAATGGAAACACCATTAGAACAAGACCATAGACAAATAGAGGAATTTAAAAGATTTAATACAACTGAAATATATACAGAAATTCTATCAAGGATAAAAGTTTTCTTAGCCACAGGTAAGCAAATACAGATAAAAACAGAAGCTAGAAGTGAAGAAGAATTAACAGAAAAACACAAAGCAATTATTTCTATGTCAAAAATGCTTATGAGAAAAAATAGGTTAGTTCCTAATTCAGAGTTACAATTTGAAGATGGTAGAATTGTTTTAGGATATCTTGAGGCTGAAAGAGTATTTGGTAGTGATATAATAAAGACAGAAGAGCAGACTATGGGTATAACACCAGCACAAGCCGAAGAAAAGAAAAAAGAGGAAGAAATAAAAAAAGCAGTTCTAGATCGTTGGAAAGGGCGAAAACAAGAAGACGATAAAAAAAGACAACAGGCAGTAGCTGACAAGTGGAAAACAAACCCAAATGCAAGGAGAGATAGCTCACAAAGAAAACAACAAAAGGGGAATGATAGAGGAATATCTAGATAGAAAATTTAAAAGTAAGGTTGGTGGTTTATATGGTAACAAAAAATCAAGCAATCGAAATTGTAAAAAACTATATAGGACAATCACAAGATGAAGATAAAGTTGATAAATGCAAGGATATACTTGCAAAACTTAATTCAATACCAGAAGAAGAGTTTAGTAAAATCGTTCATCGCACTTTAGGGAAAAATTCTGATTTAAGTGCATTTAATGATTGGTTAATGGCAAAACTACAAGAGCCAGAGCTACAAGGTACGAAATTTGTTCAACTTAATAATTTTGTTTCATATAATATTGCAGGTATTTCAAAAGATACTATTGCTTTGCATGTTGTACCTACACAGGTTACTACTGGACAAATCAGAAATAGTGGCTCATATTTAGTTGATGCATTAGAACAATTAAAAGCAAAAATTAAAGATGGAGAATTTGAAGAAGTTGAAACAATATTTGCTGTGTCAGATATTTTAAAACTAAAAATGTTACAAGGATACTTTAGAGATTTAGGCTTTGATGTAAAAGAAGGAGAAGAAATGTTTAGAAGGAGATTCAAAAATCCATATCAAGCCTCTTTACCAAAGGATAATTTATTAAGTGAAGATTGGGAAAAACGAAAAGAAAATTTTATGAAAGGTAAACCAACCATTGCGGAATTAGAAAGTAAAGAAGAATTGGAAAGTGAAAAAAAATTAGAAAAATAATTAAATTTATAGCTAGGGCAACCTAGCTTTTTTTGTTGTAAATAATATGCATAATCAAACAGTTAGAGAATTATCAGGTTTTAAAAAGAGGTATAACAGTTGGGCCAGATGTTCCTAAAAGAATCAAATGAAATTAAATTAATTAGTTAAGTGTACAAGTATCACTGAATAGTTTTAGAATAAGGAGTGATACTTATGAATATAAAATTTAATTATCCAAATGATAAAACTAAATTAGAAAACGGAATAGCAAATATTAAGGCATTTTTAATACAAAGATATATAGATGATTTAAACTATGATGATAAAACTAAAAATACAATTAAAGAATCTATAATAAAAGAATTGCAAAAAATTGAGGAATGTTAGAATCACAGCCCAAAGGAGAAATTTTATATGAAGACAATTGCAATTTATACTAGAAAGTCAAAGGCTACTAACAAGGGAGAATCAATAGAAAATCAAATAAATCTATGTAAAAATTATATTAGCAAGATTTTTTTTGAAGATGAAGTTAAAATTGAAATTTATAACGAGGGAGAAGGATTTTCAGGTGGTGATTCTACAAGAAAAAAGTTCAATGAATTAATTCAAGATGCTAAAAAAGGAAAATACGATGTATTAATTTGCTATAGACTAGACAGGGTGGCAAGAAGTGTAGCAGATTTTTCCGATTTAATAGAAGAATTAAATCGTAATAACATAAGTTTTATATCAGTAAAAGAACAATTTGATACAACAACGCCAATGGGAAGAGCTATGATGTATATAGCATCAGTTTTTGCCCAACTTGAAAGGGAAATAGGGGCAGAAAGAATTAGAGATAATATGCGAGAATTAGCCAAGACAGGTAGATGGCTTGGTGGAACTACTCCAACTGGATATGAATCTGTAGGATTTGAACTTATGAATGTTAAAGAATATAATGAAAATAATGAAGTAGTAACAAAAGTTAAAAAAGCATTTATGTTAAAAAAAATTGATGAAGAAATATACACTGTAAAAACACTATTTCAAAAATTTTTGAATTTAAAATCATTAACTGCACTAGAAACATATGCATTAAATAATAATATAAAAACAAAAAATAATATATATTTTTCAAGATTTGCATTAAAAACTATTTTAACAAATCCTGTTTATGCCAAAAATGATTTTGATATGTATAATTACTTTAAAGAAAATAATGTTGATGTATTTTCTAATAAAGAAGATTTTGATGGTTTGCATGGAATTATGGCTTATAATAAAACTTTGCAAGTAAAACATAAGGCAATAAGAAAAAAAGATATTCATCAATGGATAGTTGCTTGTGGTAAGCATAAGGGAATAATTGATGGCAGAGATTGGATATATGTTCAAAACATATTAAATATTAATAAACAAAAAAGTTATAGGAAACCAAAGAAAAATACTGCTATTTTAACAGGAATGATATTTTGTAAAGAATGTGGATCTCCAATGAGACCACGAATTCAAACTGGGAGATTATACAAAGATGGTACTGAAAAATATGTTTATTCGTGTACTTTAAAAGAAAAAAGTAGACGTAAAAAATGCACTGGAAAAAATATTAATGGCAATGAAATCGACGCTTTATTATTAGAAAAAATTAAAAAAATTATTGTACCAAATCAAAAAATATGTGACGAGCTAAAGAAAATCGCAAATACGAAGGCTGATATTGTAGATGAAAATGATGAGTTTATTTCTTTGAAAAGTAAGTATGATAAAAATCAAAAAGATTTAGAAAATTTGATACAAAAGATTAGATATGTTGATATAGATTTAATAGATGATATTAATAAAGAGGTAAAAAAGATTAAAAAGAAAAATGAAGAAATATCTATTAAATTAAATAAGTATAACGAAGAAAAACAAATAAACAAATTGGAAGTGGATGTAGCACAAATAGTCTTAGAAATTATAGAAAATCATTTTAATAAATTTAATAAATTGGATACTATGGAGCAAAAAGCACTACTTAGATTGATAATTAACAAAGTATCAGGAAATGGAGATACAGTAGAAGTAAATTTATTAACAGATAATTCATCTGCTTTTTTTAATTCAATTTTGTTGCCATCAGGTGAGAATAGTAAATGAAATATTAATGCATTTTAGAAGTGCAAAAAAATTAAATGCAGAAGTATATTTAGAAGACACTGTAGGAAAAGATAAAGATGATAATACTGTAAGTTTACAAGAAGTTTTAGAAAATAATGAAAGAAGTGTTGATGAAGAAGTAGATTTAAAATTTAAAATAAAAAAATTATATGCAAAAATGAAAACAGTTTTAAAAGATAGAGAATTCGGAATAATAACAATGCGATTTGGATTAGATGGAAAAAAGCCACGAACTCAAGAACAAATAGCAAAAATGCTAGGAATATCTCGTTCATATGTCTCAAGAATAGAAACAAAAGCGATAGGAAAACTGGCGAAAGAATTTAAAGAGTGAATTAACTGAAAAAGAAAAAATGCAAAAGGGAAAATTTGAATCAACTCAAATTTTCTCTTTTTTTTCAATTTGTGTCAATGGTGGTCAATGGGTTGTCAATGGGGACGGTTCTTTTTGACAACTTTAAAGCCACATTCCAAATGTATGCCTAAAGTTGTCAAAAAGAACCGTCCCCATTGACAACCCATTGACTTCCTTGCTCTAAGCTACGTTTCACTGGAATCCCACAAAACTGCCTTTTTTGCTCTTGATAAAATCCCACAGATTTGATAATATATAGCAAATGGAGGATTTATTATGGAAGAAAAAACAAATGTGATGAGAATTTTAGAGCAGAAAAAAATAAAATATAATAGTTATTCATATATAAGTACACAAGCCATAAGTGGAATGGAGGTAGCGACAGCTTTAAATCAAGATCCTAATTGTGTATTTAAAACACTAGTTACAGTTGGAACATCAAGAAACAATTATGTTTTTTTGGTACCAGTAAATAAAGAACTTAATTTAAAAAAAGCTGCTAAAAGTGTTAATGAAAAAAAGGTCGAAATGATTAAATCAAAAGAGCTATTACCACTTACAGGATATATACATGGTGGATGCTCTCCAATAGGTATGAAAAAGCAGTTTAAAACAGTTATTAATACTACTGCACAAAATTTTGAAAAAATAATTTTTAGTGCTGGTAAAATAGGATATCAAGTTGAAATGAGTTTAGAAAATCTGCAAAAAGTAATAAATTTTACATTGGCAGATATAGTTGATTAAGAAAAGGTGATAAAAATGATATTAGTAAGTGGTTGTTTAGTAGGAATAAATTGTAAATACAGCGGTGGTAATAATTATGATGAAAGAATATTCAATTTAGTTAAAGAAAGAAAGGCAATTCCAGTATGTCCAGAACAATTAGGAGGCCTACCAACTCCAAGATTTGCATCAGAAATAAATGATGAAAAAGTAATAAACAAGAACAACGAAGATGTAACAGTAAAATATAAAAAGGGAGCTGAAGAAACATTAAATTTAGCAAAAAAGTTAGGTATAAAGCAAGCAATATTACAACCAAGAAGTCCGTCATGCGGAAAAGGAAAAATATATAGCGGAAAATTTGATGGAACATTAATAAATGGAAATGGTATAACAGCAGAATTGTTAATGAAAAATGGAATAGAAGTATTAATGCCAGATGAATATTTTAATTAAGATAAAAAAAGAAACAATTATTAAATTTTATAACAATTGTTTCTTTTTTTATATGGTGACCCCTACGGGAATCGAACCCATGATTCGGCCTTGAGAGGGCCGCGTCTTAACCGCTTGACCAAGGGGCCATATATAATACTTTATATTTATAACATAAATAAATTACTTAGTCAAGAAATAAAAACAAAAAATTAAATAAAAAAATCCAAAAATATAGCTTTAATTATTTAAATGTGATATAAATATAAAGTATAAATTGGAGTGGTATCGAAGTGGTCATAACGAGGCGCACTCGAAATGCGTTAGCTCTGAATAAGGGCCCGTGGGTTCGAATCCCACTCACTCCGCCAAAATAATATTAGGAGGAAAAGTATGAGGTGTCCAAACTGTGGTAGTGAAAGTATATCTAGTATAGTTGATACAAAAACAAAAACCAAAGGATTTGACGGAAGTAATGCATGTTGTGGATATTTGTTATTTGGATGGCCAGGTGTTTTATGCGGATTATGTAATACAGGAGATACTGTAACAAAAACTAAAACAACTAATATCTGTAACAATTGTGGACATAGATTTTAAAAATGAAAAAGGAAACAAAAATAAAAATATGGGCATTCTTTATGAGGTTAGGCAATAAATGTGGATGCCACCAAATGGAAGAGCGCAGTTTTAAAATAAAAGGTTATCAATTTCCTGTATGTAGTAGATGTACAGGAATATTAACAGGTCAAATAATTGGAATAATAATATATTTATTAAAATTTAGAGTACCGTTATATATAAGTATTATGTTTTTATTAATTATGTTTATAGATTGGTACATACAATACAAGAAAATAAAGGAATCAACAAATACAAGAAGATTTATAACTCGGAAATTTAGCTGGAATAGCACAAACAAGTATATTGATAGAGTTAATAATATTTATATGTAACATATTTAAATAAAAACAAAAGTCGAGGAAAAAAGAAAGATGGAAAAGTCAAGAAGGATAAAATTAACTGCTCCACAAATTTTAGTATTAGGAGTAATTGCAAGTATTTTTATAGGAGCAATTTTATTAAAATTACCAATAAGCAATGTTTCTGGAAAACACATAAAGTTTGTAGATAGCCTATTTACAGCAACATCAGCTGTATGTGTAACAGGTTTAAATACAATAATACCAGCAGAACAATTTACAATATTTGGAAAAGTAGTCTTAATGTGTTTAATAGAAATAGGTGGAATAGGATTCATGAGCTTCATAGCACTATTACTATTATTAATGCGAAAAAAAATAGGACTATCAGAGCGTAATTTAATAAAAGAATCTTTAAATCAAAATTATAATAAAGGAATAATTAAATTAATAAAAAAGATATTTATTTATCTTGGAGTAATAGAAATTATAGGAGCTATTTTTTTATCAATAAGATTTATCCCACAATATGGAACAAAAATGGGAATATTTTATTCGATATTTCTTTCAATATCTGCGGTATGTAATGCTGGTTTTGATATTATGGGAAGTAATAGTTTAATAAATTATCAATATGATTGGCTAGTTTCTATATCTATTATGGTTTTAATTATAGTAGGAGGACTAGGATTTACTGTTTGGGACGATATAATTGATGCAATAAAAAAAATATGTGCTAAAAAAATACCTGCTAGAAAATTTGGTAGAGAAATTTCAACACATACAAGAATAGTATTGATAACAACATTTATATTGTTAGTATCAGGAGCATTATTTACATTTATATTAGAAAAAGATAATGTTCAAATAATGAAAGATGACAATATAGCTCAAAAAATACTAAAATCAAGTTTTTATTCAACAACCCTTAGAACAGCAGGTTTTGAATCAATTGATTCAACAGAGCTAACAACAGCTACAAAATTTATATCATTAATATATATGTTTATAGGTGGTTCGGCGGGAAGTACTGCAGGAGGAATAAAAACAACAACTTTTGCAATAATTATTTTAATGGTTATAAGTTATCTAAAAGGAAATGAAAACACAATTATAAATAAAAGAAAAGTACCTCAAAGATTGCTAAAAAGAGCAATAGTAGTTATGTTTGTTAGTGTTTTTATAATAATTGTTTCAATAGTTGGTTTATCAATAACAGAAGATATTAAAGCAGAGCATACTTTACCAGAAGCGGAAACATCTGTAAGAGATGTAAGCTTTTTAGATATATTTTATGAAGTATTTTCAGCATTTGGAACAGTAGGATTAACACTTGGAATAACACCAAAACTAAGTGTGGCAGGAAAAATAATAATTATGTTTGTAATGTTTATAGGAAGATTAGGTCCAATAACAATTTCATATGCTGTGCTGAAAAAGGACAAACGAAATAAAGGAATAAAGTATCCTGAATGTGATGATTTAATAGTTGGATAATAAATTTTATATGATATATGCAAGTAAAAAATGTTTTTAGCAGAGAAAAATATATAAATTTTTATTTTTATATTGTAAAAAAATTAAAAAAGGGAATGTGAAATATTATGAAAAATGATAATACAACAAAAGAAAGTAAAGAGCTTGTTACTAAAACTAAAATGAAATTATGGAAAAAAATAGTAATAACTATACTAATATTTATGTTATTAGCAATAATAGCTTTTGTTACATATGAAAAGGCAACCGTAAACAATACATATTATATTGGTGAAAAAAATCTCCAAATTCCAGTATTTGTTTATCATGATATTGTAGGGGATGAATCACAAATACAATATGATTATATGCAAACAACATATGATACATTTAAAAAGCAAATAACAGGACTAATGAAATTGGGATATAAGCCAATAAGTTATCAAGATTTAGAAGATTATAAAAATGGTAAAAAAGCAATTCCAAAATGGAGCTTTGTAATAACTTTTGATGATGGATATACTGGAGTATATACATACGCGTATCAATTTGCAAAAGAACAAAATATTCCAATGACGTCTTTTATAAATAACAATACCATAGGAACTGAAGATGTTTTTTATAATTGGAATCAAGCCAAAGAAATGGAGGAAAGTGGTCTTATTTCAATTTATTCACATGGATTAACTCATGCAAGATATAATGAAGAAACGCCACAAAAACTTCTTGAAGATACAAATAAATCATATGAAGAGCTTGATGAAAAATTGGGAAATAATAGATTAAAAGTATTTACATATCCATATGGATTACATACACAAGAAGAGCGTGTAGCTCTTTGGAATAATGGGTATATACAAAATTTAACTGATAACAGAATAAATTTAAGCAATGAATTAGATTTATCTGGAATTCATAGGTCATATCCATTAGGTGATTCTGTTTTTAAAATGTTAGTAAAAATACAATATAGAGTTTTTAGATATGAAATATTACGGAATTTTTTAAATTATAAAATTAATTTTAATGTGCATCTGTTATTTTTCTAAAAAAGAAAGGGTTGTAAAAATGAGAAAGTTAAATATATTAGTTATAGGATTAAAAACATTTGGACAAAGCGTAGTAAAACAATTATATGATTATAATTGCGATGTTTTGGCTATCGATAGAGATATGGAAAGAGTAGAAGAAATTGCAGATTATGCAACAGAAGCAATTCAATTAGATATAAAGGATTCAACTGAGCTAAAAAAATTATCTTTAGATAACTTTGATGTTGCAGTAATTACAATGCGAGATATAGGAACAAATATAATGACTGCAATGTTATGCGAAGAAGCTGGAATACCTAAAATAATAGCAAGATCAGCAAGCAATTTACATAAAAAAATATTAGAAAAAATAGGAGTAAACACAATAATATCACCAGAGCAGGAAATGGGAATAAGAATAGCAAAAGGAATAATGGATATAAATGTAATGGAAGCAATAAACATATCTGAAAATTATGATATAGTAGAGCTAAAAGCACAGGAAAAATGGATAGGAAAAACATTAAGAGATTTAAAATTTAGAAATCACTTTGGAATGAATGTACTATTAGTAAAAAAAGAAAATACCAAATTAACAATTTCTCCAAGCGGTGATTATGAAATTGAAAAAGGTGATAGATTGGTTGCTATTGACGATAAAAATATAGGTAAAGAATAATTTTATACAAATGTGTAAACATACAGTATATTGCAAATAAAGTTTTGCGGTATACTGTGTTTTTATATAAAAAAATAAAATGTTCACTATAGAGAAAAACAAAGAAAAAAGGGTCCACTATAGTGAACAAAAAACAAACAACGATAAAAATTACAATAAATAATTTACAAATTGCAAATAGAAAATGCAAAACAATAGGCATTATGTAAAAAAGATTGTTTACAAAAAAATGGATTTATGCAATAATAGAGTGGATTAAATAGAATTAAAATATATATCAGCTAAAGAAAGGATATAAACTATGTGGGGAGATATAATAATAGCTTTTTTACTAGCATTTATAACAGCATATGTAATAACACCATATACAATGAGGTTAGCTAAAAAAGTTGGTGCAATAGATATGCCAAGTGATAGAAGAATAAATAAAAGACCAATGCCAAGATTAGGTGGAATTGCTGTAATATCAGGATTTGTGGTATCTGTAATATATCTATTAACATCTATGGTAATAGAAGGCGGATTTGGATTAATGGAACATGCTACCGAAATTATAGGATTTTTTTGTGGTATTGCCGTGTTAGGAGTTGTATGCTTTATAGATGATTGTAAAGATATACATCCATTATTAAAACTATTAGCTCAAACAATTTCTGCAATAATTGTTGTAGCTTGTGGAATAAATATAGAAAATATGGATTCTCCAGTAATAAATAATATAATACAAGCTCACCCATGGTTTTCATATATATTAACTGTATTTTGGATAGTTGGTATAACAAATGCAATAAATTTAATAGATGGATTAGATGGTCTATCATCAGGAATAACACTAATATCATGTATATCATTAATGATAGTGTTTACAATAAATGAATCACCATTATTATCAATAATATTAATAACAGCATTGGCAGGAGCAATAAGTGGATTTTTACCATATAATTTTAATCCCGCAAAAACCTTTATAGGTGATGTAGGTTCAAACTTTTTAGGATTTTCATTAGCAGTAATTTCAATATTAGGTGTAGCAAAAACATATACTGCAATAGTTATAGTAGCACCAATAATAGTATTAGGATTACCAATATTTGATACATTATTTGCAATAGTACGAAGAATTTACCAAAGAAAATCTCTAAAAGGAGTATTTATGCCAGATAAAGGACATTTACATCATAGATTAATGGCAAGAGGGTATACACAAAAAGAAGCAGTATTTATATTATATGGATTTAGTGCAATATTAGGAGTATTTGCAATTGTTTTACTAGAAAGTGGTGTATGGAAAGCAGTATCATTTGCAATGGTTGTATCTGCAATAATTGCAGTTGGATATAAAGATATAGCAAGAAAAGCAGACCTAAATAAAGCAAAAATGAAAAGAATGGAAGAACGAAATAAGAAAGATAGTAATTAATATATTAAGATGGAGGCTGAAATATAGTGAAAAAAATATTATTTGCAGCATATTCTTTAGATCTTGGTGGAATTGAAACAGCATTAGTAACATTAATAAATTACTTAGCAAAAAAAAAGTATGACATAACATTAGTACTTGAAAAAAAAGAAGGAATATTTTTAGACACAATAGATAAAAATATAGAAATTATAGAATATTCACCAAGCTATAATAAAAATAAAATACTAGCAAAAATAAAAAATGCATTAAATAGATTAAAATTTATATTAAAATATAAAAACAAATTTGATTGTGCTATATCATTTGCAACATATTCATTATCATCATCATTTGTAGCAAGAACATCATCAAAAAATAGTGTATTATGGGTACATAATAATTATTTAAATTTCTTTGAAAATGATGAAAGAAAATATTTAGAATTTTTCAATAATGTAAATGCAGAAAAGTTTACTAAAATAGTATTTGTGTCAGAAGAATCTAAAAAAGATTTTGAAAATAGATATAAAAATTTAAAAGACAAATTAATAGTATGTAATAATTTAATCGACTATAATAAGATAATAAAAAAATCAGAAGAAGTTATAACAGATTTTAAAAAAGATAAAAATGAAATAACTTTTTTGAATATAGGAAGACATGACGAAAAACAAAAACAGTTAACAAAACTAATAAAGTCAGCTGAGGTATTAAAAAAAGAAAACTATAAATTTAAAATAATATTAGTTGGAGTTGGCCCAGATACACGAAATTACCAAAAACAGGTAAAAGACTTAAATTTAGAAAAAGAAATTATATTTTTGGGACCAAAAAAGAATCCATATCCATATTTTAAAGAATGTGATAGTGTAATTTTAACATCGAATTTTGAAGGATATCCAGTTGTATATATAGAATCATTGGTGTTTAATAAACCAATAATAACAACAGATGTATCAGATAGTAAAAAAGATATAGAAGGAAAATATGGCATAGTTTGTTCAAAAGATGTTAAGCAAATAAGCAAAGCAATGGAAGAATTTATAAACAATGGCTATGAAATAAAAAATAAATTTGACCCAGAAAAATATAATAATGAAATAATAGAAAAAGTAGAGGATATTATATTGAAGTAAAACTACACAAGAAATTTGAAGTGGTATGTAGCAATTCAAAAACTAGGAGGCGGAAATGAAATTAATAAGCGTAATAATTCCGATATATAACACACAAAAATATTTAAAAAAATGTATTGATTCAGTAGAAAGTCAAAGCTACAACAATATAGAAATAATACTAGTAAATGATGGCTCTACAGATAGTTCAGAAAAAATAATACAACCATATTTACAAAGATATGAAAATATTAAATATTACAAAAAAGAAAATGGTGGATTATCAGATGCAAGAAATTATGGAATACAAAAGGCAACTGGTGATTATATATGCTTTTTAGATTCTGACGATTACATAGATATAAATTTGTTTTCAAAATTACAAAAATACTTAGATTTAGATTACGATATGATAAAATACAAACTAGTAAAAGTAGACGAAAACTATAATGAAACGGAAAAAGTAGATGGTCCAATATTTGAAGAAAAAACAGGAGAAGAAGCATTTAATACATTATATTATCAAGATGTAATGTTACAACCAGCGTGGTTATACTTATATAAAACCGAGTTCTGGAAAGAAAATAATTTTGAATATCCATTAGGAAAATTACATGAAGATTTTGCATTAACATCACTAATAATGTTAAAGGCAAAAAAAGTAGCATCAACAAATGTATACGGATATTATTATTATCAATCAAGTTCAAGTATAACACGAGGAAATAACCAACAAAAAATAATGAAAAGAGCATTAGATATGCTATACCATTATGATTATATGAATGAAAAAATAAAAGAATACAATATATCTAAACAAACATTAGAAAATTTAAAAATATATTATACAAACAATATAATTTTAAAAATAGAAGATTTAAACAAAATAAATCAAAAATACTATATAAAAGAAATTAAAAAGCGAAAAATATTAAAAAATATAAAAGCAAGAAATTTTAAACAATTACTAAAGAAAATAATTTTAAATATAAATATAAGATGGTATTTAAAATTAAGATAATAGGAGGGAATATGCCTAAAGTTAGTATCATAGTACCAGTATATAATGTAGAAAGATATATAGTAAGGTCAATGGATTCATTAGTAAATCAAACTTTAAAAGATATAGAAATAATAGTTGTAAATGACGGATCTACAGACAATTCAAAAAAATTAATTGAAATATATCAAAAAAAATATCCAAATAAAATAAAATTAGTGGATAAAAAAAATGGTGGATTATCAGATGCAAGAAATTATGGAATACCACATGCAACAGGAGAGTATATTGCATTTTTAGATTCAGATGATTATGTAGAGCTAGATACATATGAAAAAATGTACAACAAGGCAAAAGAAGATGACAGTGATTTGGTAGAATGCGATTTTATATGGGAATATCCAGATAGAAAAAAAGTTGATACGGGGAAAATATATAACAACAAAAAAGAAATGTTAACATATGCAAGAGTTGTTGCTTGGAATAAATTAATAAAAAGAAGCTTAATAGAAGAGCACAAAATGGAGTTTCCAAAAGGATTAAGATATGAAGATGTAGAATTCTTTTACAAAATGGTTCCATATTACAATAAAGTATCATTTGTAAAAGAGCCATTAATACACTATATTCAAAGAAGTTCATCAATATCAAATACACAAAATGAAAGAACAAAAGAAATATTCACAATAATGGACAATGTAATAAAATATTACAAAGAAAACAATTTATATGAAGAATATAAAACAGAGCTAGAATATACATACGCACGATTACTATTATGCAGTTCGTTATTTAGAATTACAAAAATAGAAGATGCAAAAATAAGAAAGCAATTATTAAATGAAACGTGGACAAGACTAAATAACGAATTTCCAAATTGGAAGAAAAATGAAATACTAAAAAAAGATAAATCAGCAAAAAATTTTTATATGAAAACAGTAAATAAATTTACATATAAAATATATTGTGCTATTTTTAGTGCTTAAAGAGGTGATAACAATTAAAAAAATTTTATTTGGAATAACAAGCCTAACACTAGGTGGAGCAGAGCGAGTATTAGTAGATATATCAAATAAGCTATCAGAAAAATACGATATAACAATATTTTCAATATATGACAATGGAGAGCTAAAAAATGATTTAAACAAAAATGTAAAATTTAAAGCTTTATATAATTGCAGATATGATGAATTAACAAAATTACAAAAAATGTGGATTCCAATAAAAATATTGTTATTCAGCAAAATAATTTATAATAAAAAAATAAAACAAAATTATGACACAGAAATAGCATTTTTAGAAGGACCAATAACAAGATTATTTAGTACAAAAAATAAAGATGTTCACAAAATAGCGTGGATTCATAATGACATAGAAAAAGTATTTGGCAATGATTTAAAATCAAAAATGAAAAAATATATAGATAAAAACATATACAAGAAGTACAATGATTTAGTATTTGTAAGTCAAGATAATATGGAAAAATTTCAAAACATATATAATGATTTAAATACAGAAAATATGCATGTTATTTATAATTATATAGATAAAGATTTAGTAATAAAAAAATCAAATTATAATATAAAAGTTGAATTTGACTATAATTCAATAAATTTTTTAACAGTATGTAGATTAGTAAAGCAAAAGGCAATAGATAGATTTATACGAGTTCATAGTAAATTAATAAAGCGAGGTTTAAAACACAAAGTATATATAATTGGAGATGGACCAGAAAAAGAAAATCTTCAAAAATTAATAAAGCAAGAAAATGTAGAAGATACTTTCGTTTTATTAGGTAAAAAAGAAAATCCATATCCATATATAAAAAATGCAAACTATTTTTGTTTATTATCTGAATTTGAAGGATATGGAATGGTATTAGAAGAAGCAAAAATATTAAACAAACCAATAATAATAACAAATACAGCAGCACGAGAGTGCATAGAAAATTATCCAAAGGCGTTGATATTAGAAAATAGTGAAGACGAAATTTATGATGGATTGTATAAGCTATTAAATGATAATGATGACAAAATATTTAATAATACACAAACAAATACTGAATATGACAATACAGAAAAGTTACAAAAAATTATAGAATTAGTAGGTGATTAAATGAAATTTTCCATATTAACAGCAACATATAACAGAGCAAAATGTTTACCTAAATTATATGAAAGCTTAATAAAAAATAAATCTAGTAATTATGAAATAGAATGGTTAATAATGGATGATGGCTCTAAAGATGAAACAGAAAATTTGATAAAAGATTATATTGCTAAAAATAAAATTGAAATAAAATTTTTCAAACAACAAAATCAAGGCAAAATGACAGCAATAAATAATTTAGCACAATATGTAACAGGTGAAATATGGATAGAATGTGATTCAGATGATTATTTTACAGATGGAGCATTTGATAAAATTAAGGATTTATATGAAAAAAACAAAGAAAGAAAAGATATTTATGCATTTGCTTTTTTAAAAATTGATCAAAATGGAAATAATATGGGAAATACATTTAAAAAAGAAGAAACAACAATGTTTGATTTATATTTTAAAGATGGCGGAACAGGCGAAAAAGCATTGGCTTTTATTACTGAAGTTAGAAAAAAGTATAGATATGAATTAGAGCATAATGAAAGATTTGTTACAGAAGCTAGAATGTATCATAAAATGGATAAGGATTACAAGATGATTTGTAATAATGAGTATATGATGGTATGTGAGTATCAAGATGAAGGATATACGAAGAATATCGATAAGGAATTTGTAAATAATCCATTTGGGTATTATATGTATTTTTATGAGATTTTGAATGATATGGATATGAAAGGGGTTTCTTTTGGTAAGAGGTTGTATATTATTAAGCATTTTATTTTGTTTGGGTATTTGACTGGGCAGAAAGGAAAAAATGTGAGTACTTTTTTTAATAACATTTTGATTGCAATTTTATGGATTCCAGGAAGAATTAAATCAAAAAAGTTTATGAATATAAATAAAGAAAGTTAAAAGCCTTGAATTTGACAAAGCGAAGTATTGTGATATAATGTAAAAAAATTTTAGTAAGGAGAGAAAGTTTATGAATAGGAATGTAAAATACTTAATAATTGGTGCTGGAATATCAGGTTTGACATTTGCAAACTTTATAAAAGATGATTATTTAATAATAGAAAAAGAAAATGAAGTAGGAGGATACTGCAGAACAATAAAAAAAGGTGAGTATTTATGGGATTATGCAGGGCATTTCTTTCATTTTAAAACAGATGAAATGAAAAAATTATTTGAAGATTTGATGAAGGATGAAGAATTAATATTCCAAGAAAAAAATACAAAAATATATTACGGAGACAGATTAATTGATTATCCATTTCAAATGAATATACATCAGTTACCACAACAGGAATTTATAGACTGTCTATATGATTTATATAATAAAAATGAAAAAGAAAATTATGAAAGCTTTTTGGACATGTTATATGGAAAATTTGGAAAATCAATTGTAGAAAAATTTTTAAAACCATATAATGAAAAATTGTATGCATGTGATTTGAATAATTTAGATAAAGATGCTATGGGAAGATTTTTCCCATATGCAAATTTAAATCAAATAATAAATAATATGAAAGAAGAAAATAATAATTCATACAATAATACTTTTTTATATCCCAAAAATGGAGCTGGTAGTTTCTTAAACAAGCTATATGAAAATTTAGACAAAGAAAAAGTTGAACTTATGAATGAAATAAAAAAGATAGATTTAAAAAATAAAACAGTTATTACAAAAAATGATGAAGTAATAAATTATCAATATCTAATAAATACTTCTCCATTAAATAATTTACTTGAATTAATTGATAATACAGAAAAATTAAGAGAGAATATATCATATAATAAAGTTTTAGTATTCAATTTAGGATTTGAAAAGAAATCAAATTTTAAAGAACATTGGATTTATTTCCCACAGAAAGATATAAATTTTTATAGAGTGGGATTTTATGACAACATATTAATGTCTGATAAATTAAGTATGTATATAGAAATTGGATATGAGAAAAAGTCAAAAATATCAGAAGATGATATTAAAAAGCAACTTAATTTAACTTTACAGAATTTAAAGAAGGTAGGTATAGTAGAAGATGATAATAAACTTGTTGATTATTCTACAATTGTAATGAATCCTGCATATGTTCATATTAATAGCGAAACTAACAAGGAAATAAAAGAATTTGAAAAATATCTAAATGATAATAGTGTTTATACAATAGGCAGATATGGAGCATGGACATATTGTTCTATGGAAGATTGTATGATTAGTGCCAAAGAATTGGCTGAAAAGTTAAAATAAATTATTTGTTTATATATGAGAGGAAGTAAAATGAATATAGATAATTGGTTAAAAAAAAGTAAAAATATAAAGATATCAAAAAAAAATAAAAAGGTTATAATAGAAAACGAATCAGATTGTGAAGGCATGGTTTTTTCAACTAATATTATTAAATGTAAATATAAATTTTTAAATGTAGATTTTAAAGCTAATATTTTAATTGGTTCAGGAGCAAGACTAAGTTTTATTAACAAAAAAAGAGAGCGAATGATGGATGTTGTAATCAATTCTGAAACATCAAGCTTAAAAGAAATAAAAAATGCATTAATGCCAGTTATTGTTGTTAAGCCAAATACTAAGATTGAAATAGAAAAGATAGAAGTTACTACAACTGAAAGTCCAGTATATACATTTAATAAGTATTTGGGGAAAAATAATATATTACTAATTACACCATCATATCCGTCAGCTGATAATTTATATGCATGTGGATTTGTTCATTCAAGAGTAAAAGAATATAAAAAATGTGGATTAAATGTTGATGTAGCATCAATATATTATAACAACACAATGTCTCATTATAACATTGAAGGTGTAGATGTTTTTAAAACAGATTATTCACAAATGAGATCAATAATAATGTCAAAAAGATATGATGCTATATTAGTACACTTCTTTGACTCTGAGTATGCTTATTATCTAGATACAAGCTATATAGAAGATATTCCAATTATTTTTTGGAATCATGGAGCAGATATTTTATATTGGAATTGTGCTGATATCTATACGCCATATTTTGAAAATGAGTACAAAATACCAGAATACATGAAAAATGAATTTAAGAAAAGAGATAAATATTTAAAGAAATTCTTGAAAAACGATAATATTAAGTGGGTTTTCGTATCTGAAGATGAGAGAAAAGAAGCACAAAAAATGCATAATGATGAATTCAAAAATTCAATAGTTATTCATAACGTAATAGATAATAATACATTCAAGTATGAAAAGAAAGATCCAGAATTACGAAAAAAGATTTTTATGACAAGAAGATTTGATAATTATAAAAAATATGCTATAGATATTGCCGTATTAACAATATTGGAATTATCAAGAAGAGATTTCTTTAATGATTTAGAATTTTATATTTGTGGTGAAGGCAATTATTTTGGAGAGCTAGTTCAACCAATAAGAAAATTTAATAATGTAAAAATAATAAAAAACTTTATGACACATAATCAATTATCAGAAATGCATAAAAAATGTGGTATAGCGTTATTTCCAACAAGACAAGATACACAAGGCGTTTCTGCATTAGAAGCTGCATCATCTGGACTTGCTGTAATAACATCAGACTTAAATGTTATTCATGAATTTTTTGATGAAAAACTTGGACTTATTTGTAGTACAGAAAATATAAAAGAGTACGCAGATAAAATAGAATTTTTATATAACAACCCAAATGAATTTATGAAAATAAGTGAAAAAATGAGTGAACATACAAGGGAAATATGTAACATTGAAGAAACAATTCATAGAGAAATAAAATATATAAATGATACAATAAAGCCAGTTGAAGAAATTATATATCCACTAGCAAAAGTAGAAAAAGATCCATTATTAACAATTGTTGTTCCATCATATAATGCTGAAAAATTTTTAAATAAATGTATACCAGATTTATTAAAAAGCAAATATTCTTATTTAACTGAGGTTTTAATAATAAATGATGGATCAAAAGACCATACTGCTGAAATAGGAAGAATGTATGAAAAAATAACAACAATAGGAAATCGTTCAATAGTAAAATTAATAGACAAAAAAAATGGGGGTCATGGATCTGGAATTAATAAGGGAATAGAAATAGCTAGAGGAAAGTACTTTAAAGTTGTTGATGCAGATGATTGGTTAGATATTGAGGCATATGATAAATTGTTAGAAAAACTTCAAAATGAAGATGTTGATATGGTACTTACAGAATATTGTGAGGCAAGAAGTTTTGAAGATAAATTGTATCCAAAAATATTCTATAATTTCTTAACTCCTGATGTAATATATCATATGGATGATATAGCTATTGGAACATATGGATTTAGAGATTGGGGACCATCATTACCAACTGCGACATATAAAACTGAAAAATTGAGAGAAGCTAATTTTAAATTATTAGAAAAAACGTTTTATGTAGATATGCTATACAATGCTTATTCAATAATAAATATTGATACTGTAAAGAAATATGACTTAAATTTATATAGATATTATATAGGAAACATAGGACAATCTGTAAGCAAAGATGGAATGATGAAAAACTATAAACATCATGAAAATGTAATTCTTGAGCTTATGAATATCGTTCAAAATGATACTAGATTTACACCACAAAAAAGAGAATTTGTATTAAGAAAGTTATTATTACCAATGGTTTCAGTACAATATTATATTAATTTAGAATTATTTCATTCAGGAAAGAAATTTAGAGTTTTTGAGAAAAGAATAAAGGCATATCCTGAAATAATGAAAAATCCAGAGTTTAATATAAGACACATAAAATTCCATAGAGCTACAAAAGGAATGTTTGTTGGAATTCACCCAAAACTATTGAAAATTGCAGATATCCTTAGAAGAGGAAAAGGAAAAGTCATAAGAGGAACAAAAAACGTGGCAAAGAAGATCCTAAGAAGAAAATAATTCTGGCTGGAGGTATAAACTTGTTAAAGAAATTATTAAAAAAAATATTTAAAAAAATTTCTTTTAATTATTCTGAAATTATAAATAAAATTGATGAAAATGAGGAAAAAAGAAATCATAAACTAATTGAAAGTAAACAAGAATCTCAATATTATTTAGAAAATAAATTCGAAGATTTAAATAATAAGTTAAACACTATAAATGATATCTTTTATAAGAAACAGGAAGAGCTTAATAAGAAAATAGATATGATTGCTAGTGAGCATCAAAATAAATTAGATATTATTTATAATAGAACAAATCAATTTGACTATTATAATATTGAAAATAATATTATGGCAATGAATAGAACCAATAATAAGAAAATACTTATCATTGGTTTCTATGGAGCCCCAAACATTGGTGATGAATTAATGTTAGAAACATTAATTCAAAAACTGAGTGACATTAATGAGTACGAAATTACAGTTATGTTAGCTGACAATCCAAGATATGATGTAGAAAAGTATCCTGCGATTAGGTTTATTCATTATCCTAAAAACATTTTTGAATTTAATATATTGGCAGAGCAATATGATTATTTTATATTTGGCGGTGGAGCAATTATTGATGATACTAATTATGAAAAAGAGGATGCATATAGATATGATTTAGGAACAATCCTAATAAAATTATCAATTAGAGCAATTGCTTTTGAAAAAAAAGTGATTGCATTAGCATTGAGTTCAAGCACTACAATTACAAATGAAAATTATATAAAAAAATTAAGTTATATAATAAATAACTCAGAATACTTTTCGGTTAGAGATGAGAATAGCTTTAAAATAATAAAAGAAAATTGTAATATAGAAGAAAAAAAATTAAACATACTTCAAGATTTAGTTTTAGCTAATGATATATTACAAAAAAGAAATCGTATAAATATAAAAAACGAGAATAAAACAATTAGAAAATTAAATATAGGAATTGTATGGATAAGTGCATATGAAAATCAAGAAAAATTAATTAAAATAATACATGATATAAATGAATATTACGATAATAAAAAAATAACATGTGAGATAAATCTTATTCCATTTTACAATTTTAACGATATAGATATTAAATTTTACGAGGAAACTTTAGAAAACGAGAATTTCAATAATGTTAATATTTGTAAATTCACAAATAATATTGATGAAATAACAAATTTGTTTATGGAACAAAATATTATAATATCATTGCGATATCATGGAGTTTTGCTAAGTTACGCATTAGGAATACCATGTATTTCTATATGTTACAATATCCATGAACACTATAAAAATAAAATGGAATATTTAAATAGAATTTTTAAAAATAATGAAAATGCAATAGATTATACTGAGTTAACCAAAGAGAAGATGTTTTTAATCTTAGATAATATTCAACAAAATACTATAACAAATCAAGAATCGGTTATACAGTTATTGAAAAAATCACAAATTGATTTGGAAAATGTAATCAATAAAATTTTTTATAATAATAGTACAGGAGGAAAAAATGGAGAATGCTGAAAATGCAATAGAAGTTAGAAATGTATATAAAACTTTTAATGTGTATTATGATAGAGCTAATACTTTAAAAGAGAGACTTTTATTCATAGGTAAGAGAAACAAAAAGGAAAAAAGAGAAATTTTAAAAAATATAAATATAGACATAAAAAAAGGTGAAACAGTAGCTTTAATAGGTGTAAACGGAAGCGGAAAATCAACATTATTAAAATTAATGACAAAGATAATATATCCAAATCAAGGAACAATAGAAACTAATGGCAAACTTACATCTTTATTGGAGCTTGGAGCTGGTTTTCATCCAGACTTTTCTGGTAGGGAAAACATATATTTTAATGCATCAATATTTGGTTTAACAAAAAAAGAAATTGACAATAGATTAAATCAAATAATAGAATTTTCAGAGTTGGGAGAACTGATTGATAATCCTGTAAGAACATATTCATCTGGACAGTACATGAGATTGGCGTTTTCTGTTGCGATAAATGTTGATGCAGAAATATTATTAATTGATGAAATATTATCAGTTGGAGATCAGCATTTCCAAGAAAAGTGCTTCGCAAAAATGGATGAATTGAAGGCAGAAGGAAAAACAATGGTATTTGTTACACATAGTTTAGGAGCAGCAAGAAAATTGTGTGATAGAGCTATTTGGATATATGAAGGTGAAGTAAAAATGGATGGAAATACTGATGAAGTAATTGATGAATATATACGAGTAACAAGATAAATTTTATCATAAGGAGAAAGATATGAATATTTTTAAAAATATATATAATTATAGGGAATTATTAAAGACAACTGTTAAGAAAGATATAAGGGGAAGATATAAAAATTCGTTTTTAGGTGTAATTTGGTCTTTTTTTAATCCATTATTACAGCTATTGGTATATGCAATAGTATTTCCATTGATTATGAAAAATACACCAGACAATTATGTAATATTTATATGTGTGGCTTTAATACCATGGACATATTTTACAACAACAGTATCACAGGCGTCATATGCAATTATAGGAAGTGGAAATATAATAAAGAAGGTATATTTTCCAAGAGAAATATTACCAATATCAATAGTAACTAGTGGTGCAGTAAACTTTCTAATATCAACTGTAATAATACTAATCTTTTTATTTGCATATGGTTTGGGAGTAACAAAATATATTATATTTTATCCAATAATATTATTAGTACAATATGTTTTATTATTGGGAATATCATTTATAGTTTCAGCTATAACTGTATACTTTAGAGATCTAGAACATATTATTGGAATTGTTTTGATGGTTGGTTTTTATGCAACACCAATATTCTATTCAGAAGGAACAATACCAGAATCATTTGTTAATATTATAAATCTAAATCCAATGGCACATATTATTTATGCATATAGAGATATTTTTTATTATCAACAAATGCCTAATTTTACTAGCTTAGCAATAGTAGGAGCAATATCCGTTGCAATAACAGTAATTGGTTATTTTATATTTAAAAAATTACAGAAAGGCTTTGCGGAGGAATTATAAAATGAAAAACATATTTAAAAATGTAATAAAATATACATTAATTAGTTTAGCAGGTTTTTTAATATGGATAGTTTTAACTGGAATATTAGAATATAATAAAGTTATATTTTTATATAATCCTATTTTTTTGATAATAGGAATTATTATATATATGTTGATAATTGTTTTGGTATATAAATATATAGTACCAAAAATAATGAAACTTAATTTTATAGAATATATATTAATGGGAATTTTCACAATAATTTGTATAATAAGTGGTTTATATTTTAAATTAAATCCAACATGGGATATGGGTACTGTTTTTGAAATTGCTAAAGAATATCTTGATTATGGAACATATAGTAATACATTCTACTTGTCACAATTCCCCAACAATATAATGATGTGTGTATTAGATATTATGATGTTATATCCATTTAAGATAATACGGTTTAAATGATTATTTAACTATAATAACTGTAATGTCTTCAATTGCAGTTTCAATCTCAATTATATTATCATTTTTTTGTGTTAAAAAAATTTTCAACAGAGAGAAAGGCATTCTTTTTCTTATTATAGCAGTATTCACTACACCATTATATTTATATTGTGCAGAATACTATACAGATGTATTTTCAATGCCAATATCTGTTTTACTTTTTTATATTTGGATTTGCATGGATGTTAATAACAGGAGAAAGAAAACGATATTAAGTATTATATATGCTGTAATTTTATTTATAGGTATAAAAATAAAATTAACTTCTGCTTTTGTTTTTATAGCTATAATAATGTATGAATTAGGAAACAGAAATTATAAAGAACTATTAAAAAGAGTGCTTCCAATTGGGGCTATAGTTATTATTCTAACAGTTATGTTTGACCAAATAATTGTAAATAAATTAGCACCAAAAGAGAATAGGTGGATAAATGAGGTCCCTAAGGAACATTGGATAATGATGGGGATGAATGGCGTTGGAAAATTTTCATATGAGGAGTATAAGTACACAAACTCAAATGAAACATACGATCAAAAAAAGAAAGCTGATATAAGAAAAATAAAGGAACGTATCGTGAATAGAAGTACAGATGAGCATATAAAAAATATAACATTAAAATTAGGTTTTGCTTGGCACGACCGGAACATATTGGGCACCTGACGTGTTAAGAAGAGAGCCCAATTCTAGAAAAATATTACATGAGTTTGTTTTAGAAGGAGGGAAATATTCAAAATATTATAAGTATATTCCTCAAGTTATGCATTTTTCAATGTTAATATTTATAATAATTAATATAAAATCAAAGATAAAAAGAAATGACTTTACTTCTAAAGATACAGTCTCATTAATAACAATGCTAGGTGTAATGTTATTTTTAATTGTATGGGAAAATAGATCAAGATATTTAGTAAATATTATTCCATTATTATTGATAAATCAATTAAATGGAATAGAAGTTTGTTCAAAAATAAAAAGGAGAAAAGAGGAGTAAAAATGAATTATAGAAAAAAAATATCAGTTGTTATACCTATGTATTATGAAGAGGAAGTAGCACAGAAATGCTATGAAAGAATGTCAGAAGTATTAAAAAGTATAATAGATTATGATTATGAAATAATTTGTGTAAATGATGGAAGTAAAGATAAAACACTTCAGATTTTAGAAAAAATTGCTGAAAGTGATAAAAATGTGAAAGTATTGTCTTTTGCTAGAAATTTTGGCCATCAATGTGCTGTTACAGCTGGATTAAAGGAAGTAACTGGGGATGTAGTAGTAATAATAGACGCTGATTTGCAAGATCCTCCAGAATTGATTCCTCAAATGCTAAAATTATGGGAAGAAGGAAATGAAGTTGTATATGGAAAAAGGAAAACTAGGGATGGTGAGTCTAAATTTAAGTTACTTACAGCAAAAATGTTTTATAAAACTCTAAATGCATTATCTGATGTTGATATTCCAAAAGATACAGGAGATTTTAGACTAGTTGATAGGAAAATAGTTGATCAAATGAACAATCTACCTGAACATAATAAATTTTTGAGAGGATTATGGAGCTGGCTGGGTTATAAACAATGTGCCTTTGAATATGAAAGAAAAGAACGTTTTGCAGGGCAAACAAAATATCCATTAAAGAAAATGCTTAAATTGGCTTCAGATGGTATAATAGGATTTTCAACTAAACCATTAAAATTGGTTGGTGGATTAGGAATAATATCAATATTAATTTCTTTAGTAATATTAATATATTCAATATTATCTTATATATTTAGTTGGGGAAATTTAACAGCTGGGTGGACTTCTATAATGGTTGCAATTACATTATTTTCAGGAGTTCAACTATTATCTTTATGGATAATTGCTGAATATATCGGAAGAATTTATGATGAAACAAAGCAAAGGCCGCAATATATAATTGATAAAAAAATAAATATAAAATAGTAAAATTAATTGAGTTAAATATCACAATATATTCTTTATGATAAAAGGATATGTTGTGATATTTATTATATTAATAAATATTAAACTTTTTTAAATTTTTCCAATTATAAATTTAAAAAAGTAATTGCGTATTAAAACTGTTTATGATAAAGTAAATATAGTAAGTAATTAAAGTTTATGTTATTTTGAAAGGTGGTAGAAAGATGAAAAAAAAAATTTGTGCAATAATAATTTTTATATTTTTCATGGGAATTATAAAGTGCATAGATATAAGTTATGCAGTAGAGATAAATGAAAATGAATATATAGAAGATGGTTTATATACAATACACTCAAAATTGAATAATAATCTATTAATAGATATATCTGGAGACTCTATGTATAATATGGCCAATACAGAAATTTGGATGAATAATGATGGAAATAATCAAAAGTTTTATATTAGAAATATAGGAAATAATTATTATACAATTCAATGTTACAATTCGAGTAAATATTTAGATGTTGCATATGGATTGAAAAATAACGGTGCCAATGTACAACAGTATGAATATAATGGTGGAGATAATCAAAAGTGGTGTATAAAGAAAGATAAAGATGGATATTATAATATAACATCTAAATGTAATGGATTAAATTTAGATGTAGAAGGTGGAGTGGCCAAAAGTGGAACAAATATATTAACTTGGACTGCGAATGGAGGGGAAAATCAAAAATTTTTACTAAAAAAAGAAAATGAACATAAGCTTCAAAGTGGGATATACACAATTACATCAACAATAAATGATTCCTATGTACTAGATGTAACAGCTGATTCAAGATTGAATGGAACAAATATAGAATTATGGAGTAATAATGGAGGTAATAATCAAAAGTATGAAATAAAAGAGCTGGAAAATAATTGCTTTTCTATAAAATGTGTGAGTTCTGGTAAATATTTAGACGTTTATGGAGGTTATAAATATAATGGAACAAGAGTTATACAATATGAATATAATGGAAACAGAAATCAACAATGGATTATAAAATATGCTGGAAATGGATATTATAATATAATATCCAAATGCAATAATTTGTATATAGATGTGGCTAATAGTGAAATGAAAAACGGTACTAATATTCTATGTTGGAACTATACATCAGGTAATAATCAAAAATTTAAATTTAGTAATACTACAAAAAATGAAATTGTTGATGAAGGGCGTAGTGCTAACTTTAAAAAAGAACATCCTGATATTAAAGTTGGTATAGATGTTTCAAAATATCAAGGAAAAATTGATTGGAATTTGGTAAAGAAAGATGGTATAGATTTTGTAATGTTAAGAGCTGGATTTAGAGGATATGGTCAATCAGGGTCTTTAAATGAGGATAGTATGTTTGATGGATATATTCAGGGGGCAAAATCAGCAGGTTTAGATGTGGGTGTTTACTTCTTTAGTCAAGCTAAAAATGAAGATGAAGGAATTAAGGAAGCGGAATATACAATAGAATTAATAAAAAAATATAATATTACATATCCTGTTGCTTTCGATACAGAATATTCATCATCGCCAAATCAAAACGGGAGAGCTGACAATATTTCAATTCAAGAAAGAACTGATGCAATAAAAGGTTTTTGTAGAACAATAACAAATAACGGATATAAAACATTAATTTACGCAAGTCCATGGTGGATAAAAAACAAAATAGATATTAATCAATTGTCTGAATATAAAATATGGTTAGCAAATTACACAGGTGCTACACAAGAAGATCCATTAAAAAAACCATCAGAATATAAGGGGAAATATGTAATGTGGCAGTATACTGATTGTGGAACAGTTAATGGAATAAATACAAATGTTGATTGTAATATTTACTATTATCAACAACAATAATTTTAGGGCAAGGAAGATAAGTAATATGAAGTTTAGAAATATTTTTATTATTAGTGTAATTATAATTGGAATTATAGTAGGAATAGGTGGTAGTTATTATAATAAAAAAGATGCATCAAAAGGAGATGATATTCCACAAGTAATATCATCTGAAAGTCCATTAGGATTTCCTAGTGCTTCAATGAATAGATTAGAATTATATTCTAATGGAGAAGTATATTTAATAAAATATAATGGAGAAGGATACGAAAATAATAATATTATAGAAAGAGTAATAGTGGCAAAAAATGTCAGTTCAATGAATGTTATAAAAGATGAAAATTCAGAGAATTTTGGTGTGGTTGTTCTTAGTGGCAGAAATATAGAAAAAATAAATCAAAAGTATCCATGGGTAATATATAATGAAAAATAGAGCTTTTTTACTTAATGCAATATATGAGTTTGTGGGGATACTTAGTTAAAATATAAATTCAAAAGAAGATCTCATTAATTACAATAGCAGAAAAAGCAGAGAAAACATAAGATATTCTTTGCATGTCTATATTTTACAGGAATATAAAAATTATAATACATTCTAATTTAATTTGTCATACAGTTAATAAAACCTATTAAGGTATTGTAAATAAAATTAAAATTTATAATTATTAAGGAGAATAACAATGAAAAATATATTAGTAACAGGTGCTGCAGGATTTATAGGAAGTAACTTTGCAGAATTTATGGTAAACAAACATCCAAATTACAATATTATAGTATTTGACAAATTAACTTATGCTGGAAATATGGATAATTTAAAAAAAGTACAAGATAAAATTACATTTGTAAAAGGTGATATTTGTGATTTAGATAAAGTTTTAGAAACTTTTGAAAAATATAGTATCGATGCTGTTGTACATTTTGCAGCTGAATCACATGTTGATAATAGTATAAAAACGCCATTTGTATTTACTCAAACTAATGTGTTAGGAACACACACATTATTAGAAGCAGCTAAAAGAGTATGGGGAGAAGGTAGCAAAAATAAATTTGTACATATATCAACAGATGAAGTATATGGAACTTTGGGAGAAGAAGGATATTTTACAGAAACATCTCCAATAAAACCAAATAGTCCATATTCAGCATCAAAAGCAAGCTCTGATTTAATAGCATTTGCATATCACGAAACATTTAAAATGAATGTAAGTGTTACAAATTGCTCTAATAACTATGGTCCATATCAACACAACGAAAAACTAATTCCTCATATGATAAAATTAGCTTTAAAAGACGAAAAACTACCTGTATATGGAGAAGGTTTAAACATAAGAGATTGGCTATATGTAGAAGATCACTGCGAAGCAATAGACCTAGTGTTACACAACGGAAAAGCAGGAGAAAGATACAATATAGGTGGTCATAATGATAAAAGAAATATTGAAATTGTTAAATTAATACTAAAACACTTAAACAAACCAGAATCATTAATAGAGCATGTTGAAGATCGAAAAGGACACGATTACAGATATGCAATAGATCCAACAAAAATAAAAAACGAACTAGGATGGGAACCAAAAACAAAATTTGAAGATGGAATTATAAAAACAATAGACTGGTATTTAGAAAATCCTGAATGGTTAAAATAATTAATATAAAAACAAGCGGAGAAAATTAAGATATTCTTTGCTTGTTTTATTTTACAGAAATGTTAGAATTATAATATATTATAATAGGATTAGTAAAAAAATATAATGTGTAAAATAAAATTTATTAGAGTATTGTTATTAAAATAAAAAAATTATATAATATCAAAAAGTAAAGGAGACCAACTATGAAAAATAATATAAAAAAAATCTTTCCAATCCTACTATCGTCAATTCTTTTCTGGATTATCCAAAACGCAATACTAAACTACGACCCAATAATATATCAATTTAATCCAATCTACCTTATAATAGGAATAGCAATATATTTAGCTCTATTAATATTTACAAGTAAAAAAATAATTTCAAAAATAGAGCACATAAAATACATACATATAGTGTTATTTTCACTATTTGGAATATTATCAATAGTATTAGGACAGCTACTAAAAGTAAATCCATCGTGGGATATGGGAGATGTATTTAATATAGCCAAAAACTATACAATAGGAAGTGAAGATATAGGAGCAGGATATTTATTACAATATCCAAATAATCAAATGATTACTGTCATATATATAGTTGTATTTAAAATAGCCTACATATTTAAATGCAGTGATTTTATAACTATAGCAACATTATTTAATTCATTAATAATAACAGCCACAGTAATCTTGCTATATTATTGTATAAATAAAATTTACAATAAATCAAAGGCACTATTAGCATTAATAATATGTTTATTTACAACACCATTATATATGCATTGTGCAATATATTATACAGATTCTTTATCAATGTTTTTTTCAACATTAATATTATTCTTATTTTTAATTTTAAAAGAAAATGAAAATAAAACAACATTGAAAAATATTTTATTAATTATAATGGGAATAATTTTAGCTATAGCTTGGAAAGTAAAAATTACAAGCATTTTTATAGCTATAGCAATAGTTGTATACCAAATTCTTACCAAAATAGATAAAAAAACATTAAAAAATTATTGTATTACTGGTATAACAGCTGTAGTCGTATTATTAGGATTTTCAACTATTATGAATACGCAATTAAATAAGTCATCTAACACAGGAATCTATAAAATGCCAATTGAACATTGGATTATGATGGGATTAGTTGATAATGGAAGTTATAACGAAGAACTTTTAAATTATACGCTTTCGTATAATAGTTATTCAGAAAAAAGAGAAGCGGATAGATTAAAAATAAATGAAATTATGAGGAATTATACTTGCAATGATTTTATTAAACATTTAACTGTAAAATTAAAATATGCATGGACTGATGGAACATATTATGCACCAGCAAAACTGAGTAGAAACCCAGTAAATAAAAATATAATTCATGAATGCATATTAAATGACGGAAAATATTCAAATGTTTATAAATATTTTCCACAAGTAATGCATTTAACATTGTTAATTTTAATAATCTTTAGTTGCATTAAATTAATAAAAGAAAAAGATTATACAAGTTATAAATATATATTATCAATTTCAATGGTAGGAATTATCGTATTTTTACTAATATGGGAAAATAGATCAAGATATATACTAACAATGTTTCCAATATATTTAGCTTTAGCTATAGATGGGATAGATTATATTGGTGAAAAATTATACTTAAGAGCTAAAGAAAAAAATACATGATAAATATAGAAAAGCTAGCTAAGAAAAGCATAAAAATTTCTTAGCTAGTTTATTTTTTTTGTAAAATTTCACTACAAAATATAAAAAATGTTATAATTTGTAAAAAAATAAAACTTTTTCATCAACAAAAAAGTCTAATAAAAAAAGAAAAGAGTAAAAAAATGAGTCAAATAACAAATGAGCAAGAAAAGTTAATAGACGAATTCAAGTCTGGAAACAAAGATGTTTTTCCATTAATAATTGATAATATTAAAAATTCTTTATATAAAACAATATATGCAATTTTGGAGAACAGAGAAAATACAATTGAAGTATTGGATGAAGTAATATATATAGCATATACGCAAATGCAAAAATTAAAACATAATGAGTTTTTTAATACGTGGATAACAAGAATAGCAATAAATGAGTGTAGAGATTTTATAAAAAAGAATTCTAAAATAACATATATATCAGAGTATGATGAATCTGCAAGCATAAAAAATACAGATGATATGCAAATAGAAAAATTGAATATTAATCAAGCATTAAACAAATTAAATGAAGAAGTTAGATTAATTTTAGTAATGAAATTATACTTAGAATACACATTTGACGATATTTCAAATACATTATCAAAATCAGTAAGTACAGTAAAGACCATATATTATAATGGAATGCAAAAGTTAAGAAAATTATTAAGCGAATAGAAGGTGATTTTATAATATGAAGAATGAATTTGATGATAAGTATATAACAAACGAAGTAAAAAAATATATTGATAATATTCAAGTTCCAGAAGAGTTAGGGGGAATGATTATGAAAAAAGTAAATAATGAAAATGAGAGTAGCAACAAGATAAAGAGTGGTAAAAAAGTAAAAAAAATAGTGGCAATTGCTGCATCTTTGGTAATTGTTTTTGGAGTAGGAACATTTGCAGCAATAAAATGTAATTTATTTAATAAAGAAAGCCAAACAATAAACAATATAGATCAATCACAAATGGCAACAGGAAAAGAAGAAAAAATAGATAACAATATTGTAAATATAGATAATATTGTAGGAGAATGGAAACCATATAAAGCAGTAGATAAAAATAATAAAGAAGTAAGTTTAAAAGTAGTTTATGGTTCATCATATAAAGCAGAAACAGATGCATTAAAAATAAAAGAAGATGGAACATACACATATTACATGGGAGCATCAATGGGAGATGGAAGCGAAGAAGGAACATATACTATAATAAATAATGAGTCATTTAAATTAGTAAGCAAAACAGGAGAAGCAATTATAATTAATTTAGTAAATGAAAATAATGAATTAAAATTAGTAGACAATGGTAGTGAGAGAGTTGGAGAATATACTGTATATTTTACTTTGAAAAAATAAGATAAAATGGTGGGACGGCTTTCTTTGACACACCAACAAATGGTTGTCAAAGAAAGCCGTCCATTTCTACGAATATTATTCCACTATAGTGAACGATAAGCAACACAAAATAAAAAGAAAAATAACTGCAACTTTTTGTAAAGATTTGCAGTTCCTTTTATAGTACTTAATTTAAGATGGAATATTTTTGAAAAAATACATTGAAAAAATTTACGTTTTTGTTATAATGAATTCATAATAAATATTTTTTTACAAAAGCTAAAAGGAGGAAGAGTTATGAAAAAAGTAGTTATATGCTTAATAGTTATTTTAATAATTGCTATATTAGGAGTTGGAGGATGGTTTCTTTTTGATAATCTTCAAAAAGAAAAAAGTAGAACAAATGAATTAGAAAGTAAAGTAGCTGCAATGGAATCAAAAAATGAAAATAATAATTCAAATGAATCAAAAAATGAAGAAAACGAAAATAAAAGTAATTTAAATGAATCAAAAAATGAAAAAACAAAAGAAAATAGTACTCAAACATATGATAGTTTAAAGGGAACATATGAATCTCAAAAAATTAATATGAATGAAGGAACTAATTCAGAACCGGTTTACATGAATTATACAATAGTGTTAAGTAAGGAAGGAACTTTTTCTGCATATTATAAATGTGGGGATACAGATGCTCATTATGTAGGATACTATACAATTAATGAAAACCAAGTTACTATGAATAGTGTTGTTTTAGTTGGAAATGATCCATCAGCAAGTTTATGTAATGAAGTTTTAAAATTTAACTTAAATAGTGATGGAAGTTTTAGTGACAGTGAAAATAACAAATTTACTAAAACATCAAGTACACCTAGAGAAGACACAAATATTGCAAAGGTTATTGATTCATATATGGCTGGATGTTCAACATCTGGTAAAGATGGTCAAGGACCATGGTTCTATGGTTTGAATAAATAAAAAATACTGTAAAAAAATATTTAAAATCAAAAATCATTAAAAATTATGATTTTTGATTTTTTTATACTAAAGGTTAGTAAAAAAATAATATGAAATGGATCTGAATTATAAAAAATATAATAATTTGAGATTATTTCTTTCATAAAATAACTATACGAATTTATGTTAGAAGTATTATGAGCTTCATAGTATTAATAAAATTACCTCTCCACAATACGAAAAAACTCGAATTTTGTCTTACGATTTTCCTTGCAAAATAAATGAATTCGGTATAAAATACATACAAGTTAAAAGCTTAATGCAAAATATTTTTTTATTTAATTCAGAGCAGATTTAAAGCTCATAAATTTTATTCAAAAATTTAAATTCTAAAATATCTCCAAAAGCATAAGCAATGCAATAGTTTAAGCAAACTTGAGCTACAAATATTAAATAAGAAATTAAAATAAGATATAAAAAAATTATATTCTCACTACAATTTACAATTTTCATAAAATTTTTATAAATTCATAGAATATTTTAACAAATTTCTAATAATTTTATATTTCAAAATGATTTAAATCAAAAAATTCACAAAAAAAGCAAATGCAATACTACAGTTTAAATTTTCCACAAGTCTAAATCAAATTCCAAACAACATAAGTAAAAAAACACTTAAACTATTGCACAAAATTTAACTAATATGTTAAAATAAAAGAAAGGAAAAACTATGACAGAAAAATTGGCAAATAATTCAAAACCCAAATACTTACCAACAAACGATGTAATATTCAAATGTTTGTTAGGAAATTCAGGGAACGAAAGAATAACAAAAAGTTTTTTAGAGCACATAACAGGAGAAGAAATTGAAGAAATATCAACAAACTTCAAATTAGAATTACTAAAAGAAAGACCAAAAGATAAGCAAATGGTAGCTGATTTAATTGCAAAAGATAAATATCTTCAAAAGTACATAGTAGAAATGCAAAGAAAAGCATATGATTATTTACCAGATAGATTTATAGCATATCTATCAAAAACATATGTAGCAGATATTAAGGTAAAAGAAGATTATAAAGAGCTAAAAAGAACAGTATTAGTAGTATTAATGGAAGAAGATTTTCCAAATTTACAAAACATACAAGAATATCACACAGTGTGGCATTATAGGGAAGAAAATCACAGAGAAAAAATATTAACAAAGAATACAGAAGTACATATACTAGAGCTAGAAAAATACAAAAGACACAAAAAGCAAACGGGAGAAATAGACCCGTGGCTAGAGTTTTTTATAAATCCATATGGGAAGGAGGTACAAGATATGGCAAGAACAAGAGCAGAATTAGAAGAGGCAGTAAAACAACTACGATTATTAAATGCAGATGAAGAAGTACAACAATTAGCAGATGCCGAAGATTGGGCAAGATATGACTACAATAGTGCAATGTCCGAAATGAAACAAAAAGGACTAGAAGCTGGATTAGCAGAAGGAAAAGCAAAAGGATTAGTGGAAGGAAAAGCAGAAGGAGAGAAAAAAGCAAACTTGAAAATTGCTCAAAAAATGCTAGAGAAGAAAATGGATATAAATTTAATAGCTGAATTAACTGGATTAACAAAAGAGGAGATTAAAAGTCTATTGTAAAAGAAAAAAGTAAAAATTTATCTAAAATTACCAACAAAAAGATGGTTCTCTTTGACACACCTACAATGGTCATCAATCGGAACTATTCTTTTTTACAAATACCATTCCACTATAGTGAACGACAAGCAACACAAAATAAAAAGAAAAGTAAATTCATTTTTTTGTAAAAATTTGCATTTTATTTTTACCTTCATTGTCTAAAAAAAACTACATGAGTTTATGTTAGGAGTATTTTAATTATGTATATAAGTTTAATAATAAAAGAAATATTAATTTACTTCCTGTTCACTATAGTGAACAAAAAGCCAAGAAATAATAAAATTATCTCTCCACAAATATAACAAAAAACAATACCAAAATACTTGCCATTAAATAAAAATTGCTATATAATTCAAAAAAACAAGGAGGTATGAATTATGGCAATTTTATTACCAGGCGGAGCTGGTTACATTGGTAGCCACACAGCAGTCGAATTATTAAACGCAGGAAAGGAAATCGTTATTATAGATAACTTTTCAAATAGCAAACCAGAAGTACTAGACAAAATAAAACAAATAACAGGAAAAGATTTTAAGTTTTACGAAATGGATTACTCAAATAAAGAAGAGCTAAACAAAGTATTCACAGAAAATAAAATAGATGCAGTTTTAAATTTTGCAGGATACAAAGCAGTTGGAGAATCAGTAAAAAAACCAATAGAATATTACATGAACAACATTTCAGGAGCTCTAGTTTTATTAGATGTAATGAGAGCACACAATTGTAAAAAATTTATATTTAGCTCATCAGCAACAGTATATGGAGACCCAGCAACCGTACCAATAACAGAGGAATTTCCAACAGGAGGAACAACAAATCCATATGGAACAACAAAACTATTTATAGAGCAAATTTTAAAAGATATATACAATTCAGATAACTCTTGGGATATTTGCATACTAAGATACTTCAATCCAGTAGGAGCACACGAAAGTGGATTAATAGGTGAAGAGCCACAAGGAATTCCAAATAACTTAATGCCATATGTAGCAAGAGTTGCAGCCGGAATTTTACCAGAGCTATCAGTATTCGGAAACGACTATGATACTCCAGATGGAACAGGTGTAAGAGACTACATACATGTAGTAGACTTAGCAAAAGGACATGTAAAAGCACTTGAAAAACTTGACAAAGAGCACGAAGGTTTATTTATATATAATCTAGGAACAGGAACAGGTTATAGTGTTTTAGATATGGTAAAAGCATTTGAAAAAGCAACAGGTAAAGAAGTAAAATATAAAATAGCACCTCGTAGATCAGGTGATATAGCAAAATGCTATGCAGACCCAGCAAAAGCCAAAATAGAGCTAGGATGGGTTGCTGAAAAAAATCTAGATGATATGTGCAAAGATTCATGGCATTATATTGAAATGAGTCAAAACTAATAAATTATATTAAGTCAAAAAAATAACTTTTAGATGATATTTCTTAAAGTTATTTTTTTTGTTATAAAGTAAAATATATTGATGTTGTAATAATGAACAACCAATGGTGAAATTTTAGTGAAAAAATTGAATAATTATTCTAAATATGCTATTATATAAAATATAAAGCAAAAGGAGAAAAATTATGAAAAAAATATCAATAATAATACCTGCATATAATGAAGAAGAATCATTACCTTTATTATATGATAGATTAAATAAAGTAATATCAAATTTAGAAAGCTACGAATTTGAAATGTTGTTTATAAATGACGGAAGTAAAGATAATACGTTAAAAATAATAAAAGAGCTAAGAGAAAAAGATGCACGAGTAAGTTATGTAGATTTTTCAAGAAATTTTGGAAAAGAAGTAGCAATGATAGCAGGTTTAGACTATGCAAAAGGTGATTGTGTAATATTTATAGATGCAGATTTACAAGATCCACCAGAGTTAATTCCAGAATTAATAAAATACTGGGAAGAGGGATATGATGATGTGTATGCTAGAAGAAAATCAAGAAAAGGAGAGACATTCTTAAAAAAATTCACATCAAAAATGTATTATAAAGTATTACAAAGCCTAACAAGAGTGGAAATTCAAAAAGATACAGGCGATTTTAGGTTATTAGATAGAAGATGTGTAAATGCATTAAAACAACTACGAGAAACACAAAGATGTTCAAAAAGCATGTTTAGTTGGATTGGATATAACAAGAAAGAAGTATTATTTGACCGTGACCCACGTATCGCAGGTACAACAAAATGGAATTATAAAAAATTAATGGATTTGGCTATAGACGGAATAACATCATTTACAACATCACCATTAAGAATATCAACATATTTATCAATACCAACATTTTTAGCATTAATAGTTTATTTTATATATGTAATAATAAAATGCATAACACAAAGTGTTGCAATACAAGCTTTTCAAGCGATAATATTATTAGTATTATTCTTTGCTGGAATTCAAATAATGTTATTTGGAATAATGGGAGAATATTTAGGAAGAATATTTAATGAAACAAAAAATAGACCATTGTATTTTATAAAAGAGTATAATGGTGTTCGAGAAGAAAATAATAAAAAATAAAAGAAAAATCTTCATCATGAAGATTTTTCTTTTATTTTATTAAGCAGCAGGTTGAGTTACAACAGGTGTTTCTGCATCTGGTAGTGTTGTATCTGGTGTTGCTGTATTTGCTGGTAATATTGATAAAATATCTTCTTTTGTTACTGTAACTCCATAAAGTGATAATTTTGCAGGTAAAGTATCAGAAGCTTTTGTAACTATATCAGAAGCAATTTTTTGTAAATCAGCTTGTGGTAAACTAAATACATCTACAGAGTTATCAGCAGTTAGCTCTGGAATATTTGATTTTCCATATGTAATAGAACCTGTTGCTGATATTTTTGCTGAATATAAAGAAGTATATTTTCCAGATAGCTCTAATTTTATATCTTGAGTATCTTTATCAAGTCCTGTTATATCATAAGTATAGTCAAGTGATATAGATGATTTTAATGGACTAGAAATAGAGAAACTTGTTTTATATTCTGATTTAGAGTTAATATTTTCATAATCTATTTTTAACATTTCTTGCTTAGATCCAGAAGCTTTTGCAGATATTGTTATAGTACCTTTTCTTGAATCATCAGTTTTTTTGTAAGAATCTTCAATTACAAGTTCAGAAATTGAATCTGCAATTTGATCTAATGTAGTAGATAATGAAGATGTTGTTTTTGATTTATTTGATGAAGTTGTAGATTTAGTTGTATTTAATGCATTTGTATATGATGAAGAATTTTTTAATATATCATCTACAGTATTTGAATAAGTGTCATCAGTAGTATCTTCTTTAGTTTTACTACCAGATAATTTATTAATATTTTCTATATTAACAGTGTATTTATTTTTTCCATCTGATAATTCCTCTGTGAAAACAACTTTTCCTTCTTTATCTTTTTTATCATCTAAAACTGATATTTCAAATTTTACAGGTTCACTTTTTTTGTCAGAATATATAGTAAATTGTAAACATTTATCTGAGCTTGTAAAATCATCTTTAGATTTTTCTAAATCTTTAACTAAATCATCTAAAAATGAATTTATATTATCAACAGTTAAATCTGGAAGCTCAGTATTTTGGTTTGCAGATTTAGCTTCTACTTCATCATATGCTGAAATTAATGAAGTATTGTATTTCTTTAAGATATTATATTTATCAATAATTAATTTTTTTGTAGTATCGTCTTTTTTTACTAAGTCTACTAATTTATTAATAAAATTGTATGCATCTTCACCAGATAATGTTAAAGAATAGGCTGTAGTTTTTACATCGTCTCCTCCAACTGTAATTTTTTCGTTTTTCTTAGTAGAATAATTATCTTTACTTATAAGGTCTGATAATAAATTTCCATAAGTTTTGTTTAAAGAGTTAAAATCATCTTCTGAAAGATATAAAAGATCATATAGAAAATCAGTATAATTAGAATCTTTCATAGATTTTAAAGCATCAATAGAAGCTTTTGTTTCTTCATCTGCAGTAATATTATTCTTTTGGCAGAATTCATCATATTTTGATAAATCAAAATTTAATGTTTTATCATATAAGTCTTTACATCCTACACTTACAGTTTGGTCTTTTTGAACAAGTTGAAGTGTTAAAAATTCTTTATTGTCTTTATACAATCCAACATTGTTTGACATAGCTTTTGAATTTGCATCATAGCTACCATTGTATTTTATCTTTGATGAGTTGATTAATTTTTGTGTTGAAGAGTCAACAATTGAACTTGGTACAGATACGTTCATACTAATGTCAGCATTTGAAGTATATGATTTATCTGATATTTTTAATTTCTTTAACATAGCTTCATAATCTGAATATTTGTTATCCTTATCTGTTCCTAATAATTTTTTTGCTTGGCTTGAAAAGTTAGCACTTGCTGGTTTTATAAAATTAAAAACATCTGTAAAAAAATATAAACCAGTACAAGTAGCAATAGCTACAACCAAGACTGACACAATTATAATAATTGCTTTTTTCATAAAAAATCCTCCTTTATTTATTTTATGTTACAATTATTACATAAAAAACAATTTTTTACAATAAAAATATCAAACAAAATACATTTTATTTATATAATTTTTATTGTAATTTAAAATTCAATATGATAAAATTTTGCCTAGGCGGTTAATTTTGAAAGGAGAAAGTATTGTAAATGAAACAAGAAAAGGAATTAATAAAAAATACTTTTATAATAGCAATTGGAAAATTTAGTACTCAAATAGTATCTTTTTTATTAGTGTCATTATATACAGCTAAATTAACAACAGAGCAGTATGGTAATTATGATTTAATAATAACAATAATAACATTTATAACACCATTTATAACATTAACATTAGAAGAATCTATGTTTAGATTTTTAATAGATGCTAAAAATAAAAAAGAAGAAAAAAGTATTATAACGCAAACTGTAATAACAATACTTACAACACTTGCAATAGCATGTGTAATTATATTTGCAGTAATAAAAATATTTTCAATTAATACAACAAAACTGTTTATACCGTATGTTATAGCAGTTGTACTTATGGCATTAATGAATGCTTTAGTAAGAGGTTTAGGAAGAATAAAATTATATTCTTTATCTAATTTTATTTTAAGTGTAATAACAATAGTTTTAAATATAGTATTTATATTAGGAACAAATTTAAAAGTAGATGGTTTACTATTATCAGTAATTATTGCTAATATGGTAATGGTTGTATTTTTATCAGCAAATGTTCATTTATTGAAATTTATTGATGTAAAATTAATAAATAAAAAATTAATGAAGGAAATGCTTGTATACTCAATACCATTAATTCCACACAGCTTATCATGGACAATAATAAATTTGTCAGACAGAGTAATAATAACATCAGCTTTAGGTCCAGCAAGTAATGGTATATATGCTGTATCAAATAAATTTCCAACAATAATAAATACAGTATATAATTATTTTGCAATAGCATGGAAAGAATCAGCAGCAAAGGCACTTCATGAAGATGATAGTAATAAATATTATAATAGAATATACACATCATTAAAAAATATAGTATATTCAGCAACAGTAGGAGTTATTGCAGTAGTTCCATTTATATTTGGAATTTTAATTAATGGGGGATATAAAGAAGCATATTTATATATTCCAATACTAGTATTTTCTGTATATTTTTCTAATATGGCAAGTTTTTATGGTGGGATATTTAGTGCATACAAAAGAACAAAAATAATCGGAACTACAACACTTGTATCTGCTATAATTAATCTTGTTGTAGATATAGTACTAATTAAATTTATAGGAATATATGCAGCAGCGTTATCAACATTGTTATCATCAATCTTTTTATACTGGTATAGAAAAAATAAAATGAGAGAGTTTGTAAAATTAAAACACTCAAAAGATTTAACAATGACTATATTAATTACATTAGTAGTATTTGTATCATATTATTCAAATAATGTAATATTCCAAGCGATTGCATTAGTATTGACTGTTATATATGCAATGTTAATGAATAAAGGAATAGTAAAAATGATTACTGGAAAATTTATTAAAAGATAAAATAAAAAATAGACAAAAGAGATAATTTTCTTTTGCCTATTTTTTATTCTGATAAATCTTCACTTATTGAATCTGGTTCATTAATTGATTCTACTAGCATTGCAACAATCCAAATAACTGGCAACATTTTTACAATAACTAAAAATGCATCTTTAGTTAATCCACCAAATGCAGTTCCTATATTTAGCATAAGCATTACAATAACTGTTATTAAGCAGATAATACTACCATAAAGTAAACCTTCTTTTCCATTTTGAGGTAATCTTGTTTCTTTCATATAAAAACTCCTTTTCATTATTTTGCTAATGTAAATAGATACATATTTAATATGTAAACTATTTTTTAGCTAAATTTTATTATAGCATAATTTTTTTTGAGCATGTAAGAGTTTTTTATAAAAAATTTAAAAAACGAATAATACTTGACATAACATAATAAAAACTGTATTATATTATAGTGATTTACGAGAAGTAAAATCATGAATTCATTTACTGTAACACTTTGGAGGAAGAAAGCATATGGAGAAGTTTTTGGTTTGGTTTAAAGGAGTTTTCTCTACATTAAACCAATTCATCAACAACAAGCTTTTAATTTTTGAACAGAATGACAGAATTAAAAGCATATTCGAATCAAACGCCGTAGATGAGGAAAACGTAAATACAGTCATTACAATGGTAATTGATGTTTTGATGGTAATAATTTTTTGTTGGCTTGTTAAGAAAATTGTAAGTCTCTTATACAAGTACTTAAGGAGACACAAGCGGAGAAATCAACAAAGAAAATCACCCAAAAAATACGGCAACAATGCAAAAAGAACTCGTAGCATAAGAAGTTTTCGACAGAAGAGAAATACTAAAAGAAGGAGAGGTCTTATTTCTGAGTTATTTAGTAAGTTAAAATTGAACAGAAAAAAGAAGCGGAAAAAAGTTAAATATTCCTATTCGAATGAGTACATCGATGACAATGGCAAATTAAGCTATAATGGTTATGAGGATGACTATAGCTATGATTATCCAGAGAAAGTTAATGTACAACAACACGTAAATCATCATTCAAAAGCAAAAAATTCTGATGATGAAAACACGGTATATATTCCAAAAGTAGATTCTCATAATAATGGAAATGTTGGGAAGACGGTATATGGCAATCAAAATCCTAACAAATGGCAAGTATACAGAAATGGATATACCAATACTGAAACGGATATTTATAGAGCTATGCCAAAAACAGATGTAAGTGAATGCGCGGAAGATACATTTGATTTTAGTTCTGACGAACAGAACAGTGACGATGGAAAAACACGCATATTTAAAAGAAAGTAGAAATAAAAAGATACAGTAAGTGGATTAACAGCGATTGGTTTATTCAATCGCTGTTTTTTTATAAAAATTTTATACAAACAAATTCCAAATTAAATTAGTAAACATACATAAAACTATACCACAAACAGTTGGAATTACAAAACCAAGCACACACCATTTTAAACTTCCGGCTCTCTTTTTTTATACTAATTAAAGTGGTACTACAAGGAAAATGTAATAAACAAAATATCATAACATTTATTGCTGTAATAAAAGTCCATCCGTGTTGAATTAAAATATTACCAATTGAAAAAGTATCTTCTAAATTAACAAGAGTACTATCACCAAGATATGACATTAAAATAATTGGTAATACAATTTCATTAGCTGGTAATCCTAATATAAAAGCCGTTAAAATATATCCATCTAATCCCATAAGTTTTGCAAATGGGTCTAAAATATTTGCTACAAATGATAACAATGTTATATCACCAATATGTAAATTGGCTAATAACCAAATTATTAAACCTGCAGGTGCAGCTACAGCTAAAGCTCTACCTAAAACAAATATTGTTCTATCAAAAATTGAACGAACAATTACTTTTCCAATTTGTGGTTTTCTATAAGGTGGGAGCTCTAATACAAAAGATGTAGGTTTACCTTTTAATATTGTTTTTGATAAGAATTTTGAAACAATAATTGTCATAAAAATACCAAGTAAAACAATAAGAAGAACTGTTGCAGTTGCTACCAAAGATGAAAAAACACCACTAAATAATCCACCAACAAAAATTGTGGCAATTGTAATTAAAAATGGAAATCTACCATTGCAAGGAACAAAGCAATTAGTCAACATTGCAATAATTTTTTCTCTTTTTGAATCAATAATTCTACAACCAACAACACCAGCTGCATTACAACCAAATCCCATACACATTGTTAATGCTTGCTTTCCGCAAGTACAACATCGTTTAAAACATTTATCTAAATTAAAAGCAATTCTTGGCAAAAATCCTAAATCTTCTAATAGTGTGAAAATTGGAAAAAATATAGCCATCGGAGGAAGCATAACACTAATTACCCAAGTTGTAGTTTGATAAACACCATAAATTAGTGGATTAGTAATAAAACTTGGTATATTCAAATTATTAAACAAGATTATTAATTTATCCTGTAAAAAATTAAAAAAAGTAGAAAGTAATTGCGATGGATAATTAGCTCCAATAATTGTAATCCAAAAAATTATGCCTAAAAAAAGTAACATTATTGGAATACCAAATGTTTTTGAAGTAAGAATTTTATCAATTTTTCTATCATTATTTTTAGAATTACGAGTAAAAGATATTACTTTTTTTCCAACGCATTCACATTGTTTTACAATAGAAGATACAATTATATTTTTTGTATTCTCATTAGATGATTTTAATGAATTTACGTTTATTGCATTAGATTTAAAAATTTTATCATTTATACTTTGAATTATAGTATAATCATAATCTATAATTTTTAAAGAAATCCATCTAGAAAGATATGTATATTTTTCAGGTAAAATATCTTTTAAACTATTACAAATTTCTAAAATATTTTTTTCAATATTATCAGGATAAGTAACTAAAATGGGTTGAAATTGTATTTTTTTCATACAAAAGCTAAAAACAGTACTTTTTAATTTATCCAAAGTATGCTTTTTATTTGCAATTGTCCCAACAACAGGAACTCCCAGCTCTTTTGACAATAAATTTAAATTAATATTAATACCCTTTTTTTCAGCCTCATCAAGTAAATTAACACAAACAATTACATTAGAAGTAATTTCCATAGTTTGATATACTAAGTTTAAGCTTTTTTCTAAACAAGTAGCATCAACAACTACTATAGTTGCATCTGGTTTTTGAAAACAAATAAAATCTCTAGCAATTTCTTCTTCTTCAGAATTTGACATTAAGGAATATGTACCAGGAATATCAAAAATTAAAAAGTTTTTATTATTATATTCAAAATATCCAGAGGCATTTGAAACAGTTTTACCAGGCCAATTACCAGTGTGTTGATGCATTCCAGTTAAACTATTAAATATAGTAGATTTGCCAACATTAGGATTACCCGCCAAACCAATAACAAAATCACAGTTATCAAATGTAGAAGTACTATTTATTAAATTATTGCCAGTAGAAGAGGAAGTTAAGCCCATAAAAATCACCCCAGTTTATCTTATTAAATTTTAAAAAAATTGTTACTAATAAAAAAATACAAAGAATATTTTGATAAAAAATAAATTTACAAATTTAAATAAATTAAGTATAAAGTGGGCAATATATTTATTGAAAAATAAAAAGATAATAAATTATAAAAAATGTTACAAAAAAGTTACAAAAACATTACAATATTACAAAAATATTACAAATTTATACAAATATTGACTTTTTTGTTTTGTAGTGTTATTTTTATGATAAAACAAATGAAGGGAGAAAAATCTAATGAAAAAATTTAAATTAGTAAGTTTAATTATTTTAATGAGTATGGTATTTAGTACACTAATACCGTTAAAAGTGAGGGCTGTTGATACTAATAAAATAATAACAGCAAAAAATTTTAATGCGTTTTATTTACTTACAATTGTTGCTCATGCAGGAGCTGGCAATTTAAGTGTTGAAGAATTCAATACGGCAGCAAAAAATCATTTTGTAGATATAGACGAATTATCAAAAACAGAGACAGTAATTAAATATTCAGGAGAAAAATTTCCAGAATTTAGTAACGATATTTTAGATACAACGGATGTATATTTAGCTGATCAATATACTGCATTCTTTTTTGCAGGAGAGATGGATAGTAGTGTGCTTAAAGATTTAAATGATTGGGTTATAAAGAAAAAAGCAGATCTAGGAATATCAGAAGAAATCACAAAATTTAGTACTGAAATTGAAATAATTGGCAAAAATGGAACTAAATTAAGCTCTACAATATCAAAAGATGGTGGAACAGCGTTATTGGGTGAAAAAAAGGATTTTAAAAATGAAAGTGACGTAAAAGAGGCATTAGCCAAATTGGGAATAAATATGGTTAATGTGCCAGAGCAGGTAGATATAATTGGAAATGGAAAGTTATTTGACGTTGGTAGCAAAATGACTCCAGTAGAACAGTTTTATTATAATTTAGGAATAAATGATGCCGCAGTATTATGGAAATTAAACGTTAATGATAAAAGTTTTTATATGGTATATGGATATGAAAAAACAAATAGCGGAAAATATAATTGCAATGTATATCTTGTAACAGATAAAACTTTAGATCCAGTACCAGACGACAATAAATTTGAAACTGAACTAAATTATGAAGCATTTATAGGAACAAAAGATGTTGGTGGAAAAACAGAAGATGGTACATTTATGCCATCATATGATGAGACTAATATAAAAGAAGATGCAGATGTAACTGCTACAATTAGTTCAAAAAACAAGGAAGAAATAGTAAAAGTAAATGATAAAGAAGTAACAGATACACCATCAAAAGATCAACCTTGGTATTATCCAAACCCAGAAGATAAAACAAAAGTAGCAAAACAATATCCATTTGACACATATGATAACTCAACAGATAATGGAATGGTATCAGAAAAAGTAACATTAACATCATCTGATGATAAAACAAGTGAACAAAATGTATCAATAAAATGGCCATTTAGAATTATAGACAAAACATATGATCCTGAAACACCAACAGATGATACAAAAGAAGTAACAGTAACAATAGAAACTAATTTACCAATGGATCCAGATAAGGTACCAGAGGGATGGACAATAGTTCCAGACACAGATAATCATAAAATTAGCAAAACATATAAAAAAGGTGATAAAGTAGACGAAGATGTTACTGTATATCAAAATAAAACTGGTAATTCAGACAAAACACATGTAAAATATACATGGCCAGGAGAACAAACAGATAAATCTGTAGCTAATAAAGCTTTCTCACAAACAGGTGAAAAAGTTAGTTTGGCATTGATAATAGTTGTAATAGCAATAGTTGCTGCAATAGTTATAAACAAGAAAAAGAATAATTTAACAAAATAACAAATAAAAAATTCACTTCAATATGAAGTGGATTTTTTTGTTAAGAAAACATTAACGTTTATTCTAAATAATATATTATTTTATATCTTTATGATATAATGCTGTAAAATATACAAAAAGGAGGGGTATATGAAAATATTACTTGTTGAACAGATACTATAAAACATTCATTAGAAAATGAATACGAAGTTAAGCAAGCTTTCGATGAAGCATAAGCGGAATTATATGTAGATCAAAATAAATTAAAAGAATTATTAATAATTTTACTAGATAATAGCTTAAAATATACAGAGCCAAAAGATTCAATAAAGATAAAAACATACAAAAAAGAAAACAGATGTATAATAGAAGTGATAGATACAAAAATAGACATAAGCAAACAAGATCAAGAGCATATATTCGAAAGATTTTACAGAGCAGAAAAATCAAGAGCTCGCGAAAAAGGTGGAATGGGATTAGGCTTATCTATAGCATACAATATAGTAAAATTGCATAAAGGAACAATAAAAGTAGATAATAAAAATATAGAAAAAGGAACACGAATGATAGTGAAATTACCAATAAAATAGAAGAATATTCTTGCAAATGAATACATCATACAGTATAATGAAAAAACTTCAAGAGAAATATATGAATATATTGTAAGTGAATATATAGATTTATTTGAAAATTTAAAAAAGAAACTAAATGAAGAAATATTATAAAAGCATTAGCATAATGCTTTTATTTTGCTCTAAATGTGAATTTTTAGTAAAAAAATTGTAAGGTAATTGACAATTTAAAAAAAAGATAATAATATATAACGTAAGGCAACTTACAAAAATGAAAAGAGGGGATTTTATGAAAAGTCATGAGACTTTATATAAAATAAGGTCTTTAGAAAAAATGATAATAAGACTGTTTATTGATGAAAAGGAATTTATTCCAGAGCAATGTAATTTAAAAAAACAAAAAATATTTCCTACGCCTACACAAATGCAAATAATAGCATATATATTGAAACATAAAAATGAAGATATATATCAAAGAGATTTAGAAAATGTTTTAAAATTACGAAGAGCAACAGTATCTGGTGTTTTAAAAACTATGGAAAAAAATGGTTTCATAACACGAATTACAGATAAAGAAGATACGAGAATAAAAAAAATAATTTTAAATAAAAATGCAGAAGAAATATTTGAAAAAAGTGAAAAAAAATTAGATGAATTGGAAAAAATAGTAATAAAAGATATTTCAAAAACAGATTTAAAAATTTTTTCTAATGTAATTGATAAAATGAAAGAAAATATAGAAAATATGTCTGAATGAACAGAAAGTGTTTGTAAAAGAATATAAATATAATGTTTGTATTTTACATATTTAATATATAGGAAGGATGAAATTATGATAAAACTATTAAAAAATTTAACAAAAAAAGAATGGTTTTTAGCTCTAATTAGTTTAATATTAATTATAGTTCAAGTATGGTTAGAGCTAAAAATGCCAGATTATATGTCAGAAATTACTGTATTAGTTCAAACTGAAGGAAGTCAAATGAGTGATATTATAAAAAATGGTGCATATATGTTAGGTTGCGCATTTGGAAGTTTAGTATCTGCAGTAATTGTTGGATATTTAGTTGCTACAGTTGCGGCTAATTTTTCAAAATCAGTAAGAAAAAAATTATTTGATAAGGTTGAAGACCTAGCAATGAGCGAAGTAAAAGGATTTTCTACAAGCAGTTTAATTACAAGAACAACAAATGATATAACACAAGTTCAAATGTTAGTTGCAATGGGCTTGCAATTAATGATAAAAGCACCTATTACAGCAATATGGGCAATTACAAAAATATTAAATAAAAGTTGGCAATGGAGTATGACAACTGGAATTGCGGTTTTAATTTTATTAACAGTAATTTCAATATTAACAATAATTGTAATGCCTAGATTTAAAATTGTTCAAAAATTGACAGATAAAATAAATGGAGTAACAAGAGAAAACTTAACCGGAATTAGAGTTGTAAGAGCCTTTAATGCAGAAAATTATCAAGAAAATAAATTTGAAGATGTTAATACAAAATTAACAAACCAACAAATGTACAATCAAAAGAAATTTGCTATAATGCAACCAGTAATGTATTTAGTAATGTATTTTTTAACTTTAGCTATTTACTTTATAGGAGCATATTTAATAAGAGATGCTTCAATGGTTAATAAACTAGGTCTATTTGGAGATATGGTTGTATTTAGTTCATATGCAATGCAAGTAATAATGTCATTCTTAATGTTGGCTATGATATTTATGATGTCACCTCGTGCGCAAGTATCTGCAAACCGTATTAATGAGGTTTTAGACACAGACATAACAATAAAAGATGGAAATATAAATACAAATAAAACAAATGAAGTTGGAACTGTTGAATTTAAAAATGTTTCATTTAAATATCCAGATGCTGATGAATATTTATTAAAAAATATTTCCTTTAAAGCAAACAAAGGAGAAACTGTAGCTTTTATAGGTTCAACAGGTAGTGGAAAATCAACATTAATTAACTTAGTACCTCGTTTTTATGATGCAACAGAAGGTGAAGTTTTAGTTGATGGAATTAATGTAAAAGATTATACACAAGAATTTTTACACAATAAAATTGGTTATGTGCCACAAAAAGCTGTAATGTTTAACGGTACAGTTAATTCAAATATAGCATATGGTGATAATGGAAAAGGCGAAATATCTGAAGAAAAAATAAAAAAAGCTATAGAAGTAGCACAAGGAAAAGAATTTGTTGAAAAAATGGATGAAAAATATGATACTCATATAGCTCAAGGTGGAACAAATGTATCTGGTGGTCAAAAACAAAGATTAGCAATAGCAAGAGCAATAGCAAGAAATCCAGAAATTTATATATTTGATGACAGTTTTTCAGCATTAGATTATAAAACAGATTCTTTATTAAGAAAAGCATTAAAAGAATACACAAAAGATGCAACTAGTTTGATTGTAGCACAAAGAATTGGAACAATAATGAATGCAGACAAAATAATAGTATTAGAAGATGGTGTTTCAGTAGGAATGGGAACACATAAAGAGCTATTAAAAAACTGTGATGTATATAAAGAAATAGCACTATCACAATTGTCAAAGGAGGAATTAGAAAATGCGGAATAGAAAATAATAATGAAAAAACTCCTAGAAGAATGCCAAGAGGACCAATGGGAGGTCCAGGAGCTGGTGCAGGTGAAAAAGCAAAAGATTTTAATAGTGCAATAAAAAGATTGTTTAGTGAATTAAATGGTTTTAAAGCAGTTATATTAGTTGCATTAATTTTAGCAATAGCTGGTTCAATTTTATCAATAAGTGCACCAAATATATTATCAGATTTAACAGATGAAATTTCCACAGGATTGGTAGTTAATAAGGACAATATGCAAGAACTTTCAAGCAAAATAACTGAAAATTTTAGTCAAGAAAAAATGGCAGATGTAATGCCTAAAATATTACAAATGAATTTATCAAAAGACTCTATTACACAAATAATGTCATCACAAGACATTAGTACAGAAGATAAACAAAAATTTCAAGATGTAATTAAACAATCAAACGAATCAGAAAAGCAAGATGAATTATTTAAAAGTATTGCTCAGTTACCAGAAAGCATTTTAAATATAATTCTACCAAATTCTACATATGAAGGAAAAGAAATTTCTTCTAAAGATAAAATAGAATTATTAACATTAATTTCACAAATGCAAGATGGTGAAAAAAATACAAATATAACAATACCTGAAAGTATGAAAGATATTTTATTTTCTGAATTTGAAATAGATGGCACAAAAATTTCTACAGATGATCAATATAAATATATAACAGAAATGAGTACTTTAACTGAAGGAACAAGTGCAAGCGAGTTATATGCTAAAATAGATAAAATGCCAGAATCTATACAAAAAGTTGTTAAACCATTTATGAATATAGATAAAATTAAAAAGATAACTTTAATATTAGTATGTATTTATTTAGCAAGTGCATTATGCACATATATTCAATCAATATCAATGACTATAGTAGCAAATAAATTTGCAAAAAGCTTACGAAGTAGAATTTCTACAAAAATAAATAAATTACCATTAAAATATTTTGACAGGCATCAAACTGGTGATATTTTATCAAGAGTTACAAATGATGTTGATACAATAGCTCAATCAATGAACCAATCACTTGCAACATTGGTAAGTAGCGTTACATTATTTTTAGGAACAATTATAATGATGTTTGTTACAAATTGGATATTAGCAATTACAGCAATTGTAGCAAGCTTAATAGGATTTATTGGAATGATTTTAATATTAAAAAAATCACAAAAATATTTTATTGCAAGACAAGAAAATTTAGGAAATTTAAATGGTCATATAGAAGAAGTATATTCTGGACTAAATGTTGTAAAAGCATATAATGGTAGAAAAAAGGCTGATGAAGAATTTGATAAATTAAATCAAAAGGTTTGTGACAGTAATAGAAAAAGTCAATTTTTCTCTGGATTAATGATGCCAATAATGAACTTTATAGGTAACTTTGGTTATGTAGCTGTATGTATAGTTGGAGCATTATTAGCAGCAGATGGAAGTATTTCATTTGGTGTAATAGTTGCATTTATAACATATGTAAGATTATTTACATCACCATTATCTCAAATTGCACAAGCAATGACATCATTACAATCAACAGCTGCAGCAAGTGAAAGAGTATTTGAGTTTGTTGATGAAGAAGAAATGACAAATCAAAGTAATATAACAAAAACTCTAGATAGAAAAGATGTAAAAGGAAAAATAGAATTTAAAAATGTTGTATTCCAATATGATAATAATGATAAGCCAACAATAAAAGATTTTACAGCAACAGCACTTCCGGGACAAAAGGTTGCAATAGTAGGTCCAACAGGAGCTGGAAAAACAACAATGGTAAATCTTCTTATGAAATTTTATAATATAAATTCTGGTGATATAAAAATAGATGGTGTGTCAACAAAGGATTTAACAAGAGAAAATATACATGATTTATTTACAATGGTATTACAAGATACTTGGTTATTTAATGGTACAATAAAAGAAAACATAATATATAACAGACAAAATGTTACAGACGAAATGGTAAAGGAAGTATGTAAAGAAGTTGGATTACATCACTTTATAAAAACATTACCAAATGGATATGATTCAAAAATATCAGATAATGATAGTGTATCAGCAGGACAAAGACAATTACTTACAATTGCAAGAGGAATGATACATGATGCACCATTCTTAATATTAGATGAAGCAACATCAAATGTAGATACAAGAACAGAAGAGCTTGTACAAAAAGCAATGGATAAGTTAACAGAAGGAAAAACATCTTTCATAATAGCACATAGATTATCAACAATAAAAAATGCCGATTTAATTCTAGTAATGAAAGATGGAAACATAATAGAGCAAGGAAACCATGAACAACTAATAGCACAAAAAGGATTTTATGCTGACTTATATAATTCACAATTTGAACTTTAATAAAAAGAGATTTGAGTTAATGTAATGTTAACTCAAATCTCTTTTTTCTAAATAATATTTTGATTTTAAGCTTCTTTTTTATTTAAAAATTTATATGCAAAAGCAGCTATTGTTGCGCCAACTAATGGAGCTAATATAAATACCCATACTTGTGACAAAGCTTCGCTGTTATCAATAAATATTTGTGAAAATACAGCTGGAGCTAAACTTCTTGCTGGATTTACTGAAGTTCCTGTAAATGGAATTCCTAAAATATGTACAAAAGCTAAAGTTAAACCAATAGTTATTCCGGCAACTGAAGATTTTTTCTCATCTGATGTTACACCTAATACAGTATAAACAAATACAAATGTAAGAATAATTTCTACAATTATAGCACCAATCATACTAATTTGAAGAGATGAAGCAGTATCAAATCCATTTGCTCCAAATCCAACTGTAGTAATATCATATGCTGTAAAAGACATTATTGCAAATAAAAGTCCAATTCCAGCAAAACCACCTAAAACCTGTGCTATAACATATCCAATAAAATCTTTTACTGATATTTTTCCATTTATTAACATTGCTAAAGAAACTGCTGGATTAACATGACATCCAGAAACATTACCAATTACATAAGCCATTGCTACTATAGATAAACCAAAAGCTAATGCTGTTACTAGTAATGATCCTCCAGTTATTGCTGCTGTTCCACAACCAAATAATACAAGAACTGCAGTACCAATAAATTCACATAAATATTTTCTCATATGTGTCCCTCCTTATAAAATTTATATGAAAATTATATTTCTAAAGAATACATATGTCAAGAGTTTAAACAAGCAAAAAAAAGTAAAAAATTTAAGGTAAGAAAGAGAACCGTCCACTTTTCTCACAGTTTAATTTCTTACAGCGAGTTCGGCTAATTTTAAGGCATCTTCAAGATTGTCAGCTACACATATAAATCCTGCATTATGGCAGAAGGTTGCTGTTGATACTCCAGTTACTTTTTGCAATTCTTCATTTCTTAAACCACACCATGTATCAGGAAATTTTTTTCTGTTTGCAAAACTTCCAAGCTCTTTTGGAATTGCTCTTATTGTATATCCTTTTCGATTTGATTTAAAAACAGCATATAATATATTTTGTGCCTTAGGATTAGTTGATTCTAATACAAATTCTTGATATGGCATAAATTTATCTAAAATCATTATTCCATTTTCGGATTTTTCAATTGCTTGCTCAACAAACTTTTTAGCATCACATTTGGCAATTGTTGATTCAATTTTATTATTAAAAATCTTTTTGGCAATTTGCAAGGCTTCTTTAAATTTTTCATCAGAATCAATATCTTCATTCCAGTTGGGATTAAAGCCTTCAATTACATCAGATAGTGTTACTAATTTTATATCAATATTTTCATATTTAATTTGCCCATTATCTCCTGCATCTATAAATTGAACAAAATTTTTGTCAAACATGTAAAAACAATCTTCAATATTGTTTGCATTTTTTTGCTCTAAAAATTTTCTACCAAAAGCTTTCCAAACCAAGCCGAAAGCTGCATATTTTATACCAGAATTTCTTTGACCATTTCCGCCAATTTGATGATGATCAAATTCTCCACCACCAATATCATATACAAATTTATTATCTAAATTAAGACCATCTACTTCAGGCAGCCTAATTAAATTAATTTCACCATAAATTTCCTCTAACAATATTGTAGCAAAAATTTCATCAGCATGAAATTTACCAGCATGTGTAACAAAATTTGCATTATCAAGATTTTTTACAATATTAATCATAATATTAATTCTCCTTCACATAAAAATTTTATAAAATATTTTTATCATATATATATTTATTTGGCAAGAACAAAAGAAAATAACAATAATCTACACTAGACTGCAATCAGAATATAATTATAATTTTATAATATTTTGGAAATGTTTTTTCTACCGTGAATTATAATAAAATAAACATAAAAATTTTGATAGACAAAACTTTACATAAATTCAAAAACATGGTATACTAATAAATGTGAAATTTATGTTTATTAGTTGATGTAAAAATATATCATATAAATGAAAAAAGGAAAAATTTGACTTAAAACATATTTTGAAATTTGTTTTAAGTCTGTTTTTTTAGCCAATAATCATAATAAAAAAATAGAGTAGGGGAGAAAATATGAAATTTAATGAGTTAAATTTATCAGAAAAATTATTAAAAGCATTACAGGATATAGGATATGATGAGACAACAGAAATACAAGAAAAATCAATACCAGAAATTATGAATGGAAATGATATAATAGGATTATCACAAACAGGTACAGGAAAAACTGCTGCTTTTGGTATTCCAGCAATTGAAAATGTTGATGTAAAAAATAAAAAAACACAAATATTAATATTGGCACCAACAAGAGAGCTAGCTTGCCAAATTACAGATGAATTAAGAAAATTTACAAAATATACTGAAAATTTAAAATTGCTTACTGTATATGGTGGTCAACCAATAGAAAAACAAATAATACCATTAAGAAAAGGAGTCCAAGTAGTAGTTGGAACGCCTGGTAGAATAATGGATCATATGAGAAAAAAGACTATAAAATTATCAAATGTAAAAATGGTTATATTAGATGAAGCAGATGAAATGCTAAATATGGGATTTAGAGAAGATATTGAAACAATTTTGCAAGAAGTTCCAGAAGAAAGACAAACATTGTTATTTTCTGCAACAATGAATGAAAAGATAATGGCAATTACAAAAAAATATTTAAAAAATCCTAAAAAAATAAAAATAAAAGCAAAAGAGCTAACAGTAGAAAATATTGACCAAATAGCTTTTCAAACAAAAAATAATATGAAAGACGAAATTACAACAAGAGTTATTGATTTATACAAACCAGAAAAATTGATAGTATTTTGTAACACAAAGAAAAAAGTTGACCAATTACATGATTACTTAAAATCTAAAAAATATAATGTTGATGTTATACATGGTGATATAAAACAAGATCAAAGAGATAGAACAATTAAAAAGTTTAAAAAAGGTGATGTAAAAATTCTTATAGCAACAGATGTTGCTGCAAGGGGAATTGATATTGCAAATTTAGACTTAGTTATTAATTATGATATTCCACAAGAAAATGAGTATTATGTACATAGAATTGGAAGAACAGGTAGAAATAAAAATGTAGGAAAAGCAATAACATATGTTGTTGGTAAAGAAAAAAATAAATTACAAGAAATAGAGCATTATGCAAAAACAAAAATATCTTATGGAAAAATACCAACAGTATCTGAAATAAATAAAGCAAAAGATACAGAATTTGTTAAATCTGTTACAGATATAATGAGTAAAAAAGAATTTATTAAATCAGATATTTTTGATGAACTAATATCAAATCAAAATATAGATTTAAAAGACTTAGCAAAAGCAATGTTTACAATAATAAATGGAAAGCAAGAGCAAAACAATACTTCAAAAAATAGCTATGAACCAGATGAAAATGGATATGTAAGATTATTCTTTAGTTTAGGTAAAAAAGACAAAATAATGGTAAAAGACATAATAGGAAGTATGTCAGCAAACACAGCAATATCAGGTAAAGAAATAGGAAAAGTAAATATATTAGACAAATTTTCTTTTGTGGATGTACCAGTAAATTATGTAGATGAAGTTTTAACTGGTATGAAAGATAAGCCAATAAAAGGAAAAAATGTAAATATAGAAATAGCAAATTCTTAAATTTGAAACTTGAAAAAAATAACAATATATATTAAAATAAAGCAGTAGAAACTTCATAAAGGAGGAAATTTTATGGAAGAAAATCAAAAAGTTATTAAAGAGAAGAAAAATTACGGATTGGGTATTGCATCACTAGTATTAGGAATATTATCTGTAGTAACAATGTGCTACATAGTTGTATCTGTAATATTTGGTGTTTTATCAATAGTTCTTGGTATAGTAAGTTGTATTATTGAAAAGAAAGGTATAGGAACAGCAGGACTAATTATAGGCATAGCAAGTATTTCGGTTACAATATTCTTGTACATTGTTTTAGGTGTAATGGAACTTGATTTACTAATGGTACCAGATTGGTATAAATTCTAATAAGTTAATATTAATAAAATGAGCGTATTATTAACATTATGTTAAAGCGTTCATTTTTTATATAGAAAATATAATTATAACAAGAAATAATAAGGAGATAAAATGGCAATTCCAATAGATTTAAACAATGCTTTAGAAAATCAATTAAATCAAATTATAAATATGCAAAATATAAATGAAAAAGCAAAATCAATAAGTGAAAGATACAGAAAAAATGATAATGATGGTAAAAGATTACTAACTGAATCAGATGAAGCAGTAGCATATGCTCTTTCAAGAATGCCTGCAACATATGAGGCTGATTATAGTGCAATAAACAAAACTTTTGAAAATAACAATTTTAATATAAATACAGTATTTGATATAGGAGCAGGAACAGGATCTGCAACATGGGCAATTACAGAATTACTAAATAACTCACCTAATATAACATGTTTTGAAAGAGAAGATGCAATGATAAAAGTTGGTAAAAATTTAATGTCATATTCTGAAAAATTGAAAAAAACAGAATGGAAAAAGTTTGATATTATAAAAGATGAAATTAATCAAACAGCAGATTTTGTAATGGTATCATATATGATAAATGAATTACCTAAAAGTGAAGTAAATAAAATAATTTCAAAACTGTGGAAAGCAACAAATAAAATTCTACTTGTAATAGAGCCAGGAACACCACGAGGATTTTCAAATATAAAACAAATACGCTCTCAATTATTACAAGAAAATGCGCATATAATTGCGCCATGTCCACATGAAAATGAATGTAAATTACCACAAGATGATTGGTGTCAATTTACAGCAAGAGTGCAAAGAAGCAAAATACATAAACTTTTTAAAGATGGTCAACTATCATATGAAGATGAAAAATTTTCGTATGTGGCATTTTCAAAACAAACTGTAAATATAGCAGATAATAGAATATTAAGACATCCAATAATTAATAAAGGATATACTGAATTTAAAATATGTACTAAATTAGGTATACAAAATATAAAATTATCAAAAAAAGATGGAGATAAATATAAAAAATCAAAAAAGAAAAATGCAGGAGACTGCATATAAAAAAAGCGACTAAAATTTTTTTATTTAGTCGCTTTTCTTAATACAATATGATACAATAGAAAAAAATAATCTTATTATAATTAGCATATAATAAAATAAAATATTTTATAAGGAAGTTGATTAATGAAAAAAATTGAAATTGGTGAGTATAAGAAAAAAGATATTACAATATATATAATATTAAGAGTTTTAGTAATTGCAACAATGATAATTCAATTATTAAGGGGAAATTTCGAGAATGTTTTTATGTGTGTACTTACATTAATTTTATTTTTAATTCCAATATTTATTGATAGAAAATTAAACATAAAATTACCAGATACACTTGAAAAAATAATATTATTATTTATTTTTTCTGCAGAAATTTTAGGAGAGGTTCAAAATTTTTATGGGATATTTAAAAATTGGGATACAATGCTTCATACGATAAATGGTTTTTTATGTGCTGCAATAGGTTTTTCAATGATTGATATTTTAAACAGGTCAGAAAAATTCCATGCTAAAATGGAGCCAATTTTTGTAGCTTTAGTAGCATTTTGTTTTTCAATGACAATTGGAGTGCTATGGGAATTTTTTGAGTTCGGGATGGATACTGTATTTAAAACAGATATGCAAAAAGATAGAATTGTGCAGACAATATCATCAGTGGAGCTTAATCCAGATAAAAAGAACAATGCAATTGTAATAAATAATATAAATAAAACAGTAATATATTACACTGATCAAAATGGAATGCAAAAAGAACAAGTAATAGATGGTGGATATTTAGATTTAGGTATAAAAGACACCATGAAAGATTTACTAGTCAATTTTGTAGGTGCAATAGTGTATTCACTTATAGGTTATTGTTATATTAAAGGTAGAGATGGCTACAAATTTGCAGAATGGTTTATTCCAAAAAGAAAAACTGCACAAGAAATAGAACAAACAAAATTAGAGGATTTATTAATAAAACAAAATAAATTAGAAAAACGAAAAAAGAAGAAAAATAAGTAGTAATAAGGAGAATTAAAATGGAAAAAACAAATGAAAATATTGTACAAAAAAATTTAGAGAAAAACAATGAAGAGAATAAAGCAAAAAAAAGTAAGACCATATTTGGATTCTCAATATGGAGACTAATAGCATATTTTATTATATATAGCATTTTAGGATTTATAATAGAAACCATATTTGGTGCAGTAACAAAAGGAGTAATAGAAAGTAGAAAAAGCTTTTTATACGGTCCTTTTTGTGCAATATATGGGTTAGGTGCAGTTGTTATGATACTATGTTTGCAACCATTCAAAAAGAATAATAATACATTATTTTGGGGCGGATTTGTTGTTGGCTCTATAATAGAATATTTAGTTAGTCTAATAGGTGAGTTAATATTTCATGTTATTTGGTGGGATTATTCGGACATGCCACTAAATATAAATGGGAGAGTTTGTGTATATTTTTCAATTTTTTGGGGATTACTTGGAATTTATTTAGTATCATATATAAATCCTAAAATTGATAAATTAATAAACTTTATAAAAAGAAAAATACAATACAAGGCACTAAAAATAATTGAAATAATAACAACAATATTTTTAATAGTAGATTGTTTATTAACAGCATATGCATTAGATGCTTTTTATATAAGAATGGTAAAACAGCATAATATCAATATTAGTAATGTAGAAACAATAAATAAAGAATATGATAAAATATACGGCAATAAAAAGAAGGCAGATTTTATATATAAATATTGGGGAGACGAAAAAATGATAAAAACTCTTCCAAACTTAAAATTACAAGATAATGATGGAAAAATAGTATACTTTGACAGTTTATTACCAAATATACAACCATATTACTATAAATTTTCAGACAAAGGAATAAGACAAAAGATAGTACAAGATGTGGAAAATATACATAATCAATAACTACAATTTGTAGTTGAAATTAAAATGCATCGAAGATACAATAAAAACATAATATACTAAATAAATATTAAAATAGAGGAGATATTTACATATGAAAAAGAAAATTATTATAATATTAGTACTTATTTTTATTATAACTATTGCAGTTATAGGATTTATATTTGTAAAAAACAACAATAATAAAAAAATACCAAATAATGAAATTAAAAGTAATGAAATTATAAATAATGATAAAAATTCTATAACAGAAAATAATGAAGTTGTAACACAAGAAAATAAGTTAGATATAAAATTATCTATTGCAAATACATGGAGTGATGGAATAAAAGAATATGCTCAATATACAGTAAATTTAAGCAATAATAGCAGTGAAACAATAAAAAATTGGAAGGTATTAATTGATATTACTGATATAGAAATAACACAAGTTTGGAATGCAAAATATGAAATAAATGGAAGCATATTAAAGTTAAGCCCAGAAAGCTATAATAACGAAGTACAGCCACAACAGAAAATTGAATTAGGGTTTATTGCTAAATCAGATTTAAAGCAAAAACTTGAAAATATAAAAACATACTCAGAAGGGCAAAAAGTTAACACAAATAATAATAACAACAATGAAATAAAAGAAAATAAGGAAAAAAACGATATTTTAACTAATAATACAACAGGTCAAACTCAAAGTAATGTACTTCAAAAAAATGAAAATAAAAGTAATGATAAAATAAGTAAAATTGAAAACAATATTTTAATAAAAATAATGAAAAAAGGAGCAACCGAAGTGATAAAAGAAATTAATTCAACACCAGTAGGAAAACACGGAAAATTATCAGTTGAAGGAACTAAAATTGTAGATAAAAATAAACAAGAATTTCAATTAAAAGGTGTAAGTACACATAGCATAGCAATATATTCACAATACATAAATGAAGAAACATTTAAAGAAATGAGAGATAACTGGAATATAAATGTAATAAGAATTGCAATGTATAGTAATCCAAATGATGGATATACAAAAGAGCTACATAGTAAAGTAAAAGAAGCGGTAAATTACGCAACAGACTTAGGGTTATATGTAATAATAGATTGGCATATACTACAAGACAATAATCCAAATACATATAAAAATGAAGCAATAAGCTTTTTCGAAGAAATGGCAAATGAATTCAAAAATAACAAAAATGTATTATATGAAATTTGTAATGAACCAAACGGAGATGTTACATGGGATAAAGATATAAAACCATATGCAGAAGAAGTAATTTCAAAAATAAGAGCAATAGATACAAATGCAATAATAATAGTAGGAACACCAAAATGGTCACAAGATGTAGACATTGTAGCAAACAACCCAATAACAGATTATGAAAATATAATGTACACACTACACTTTTATGCGGCAACACACAAAGACGAATTAAGAAAAAAATTAAAAATAGCACACGAAAAAGGATTACCAATATTTGTAACAGAATTCGGAATAAGTGACGCCAGCGGAAATGGAACAATAAGCCAAGAAGAAGGCGACAAATGGATAGAACTATTAAACAGCTACAACATAAGCTGGGTATGCTGGAACCTATCAAACAAAAACGAAACCTCAGCAATACTAAATAGTAACTGCAACAAAACAACAGGTTTCCAAGAAAGCGACTTCTCACAACAAGGAAAATGGCTACTAAAAAAACTAAAATAAGGAAAATGGGAAAAGGGGACGGTTCTCTTTTCCCAGTTTCACCTTATAATAACAATTTATCTATTAAGCATAAACAGAGTAGTATTTGTAAACACACACTGAAAAATTCCAAGAGCAACAGAAGTAATTCCACCAACTTTATTTTTTTGCTCTTTCAATTCATAAATACCATAACTAATTGAATTAATTAAAATATAAACCGTAACAATACAAACAATAAATTTAATCATAAACAATCACCTCACTAAGATTCTCCAAATAAAGATCCAGATTTCAATGTAAACTCAACATTTACATTAAAAAAACAATTTTTATAATTTCCAAGCCAATTAGCGTTATGCCATTCATCAAGAGTTAAATAATTTTTTACTGCATATCTACCAAAACCAGAAATATCCGAATTGTATTTTAAAGAAGTATTATATAAATAATTTTCTAGTTTACGTTGAATGTATTTTTGGGCATATTTTTGAATTTTGTTCAAAGACTCTTCTGTATTGTAATATGTTTTAGAATCTAAAGATAAACCATAACCAATTAAATGAACATTAATATTTACAAGAGGTGAATTATTTATAATATTTACGGAACATTTTGTATTTTTTGTTGAGGTTATTAATAAATCTATATATCTATTATTTTCAAAAGGATTAGGTACTGAAAGTGTACACTGATCAAGGTCATTATTAATAATTAAATGACAAATACTATCTAATCCAGTAAGTTCACCAACAAGTTTATCACCAGAAAATACGGCAATACCCAGTGTTTCAATAACATCGCTATCAGATACAGGATTTTCACCAGCAGTATAATCAGCATTTATTTTAGCTGTATTTGTATAATGTTTAGAATTTATCCCACCTAAGATAGCATATGCTTCAGAATAATCATCTTTTACAGCTGAATAAAATTCTGCTAATTTTATATTAGCCGTATATCCAGTATATTCATTTGTTGTTAAAGTCGATTCATAATAACGTGCAGTTAATGTTTCTAATGAAGGTTTTACATTTTTTAAATAATCTTTTGCATTTGCCTTAGAAATTACAATTGCACAATCAGTTCTAATTTCCACATTATTAGCAAAAGTGTCCAAATATTCAGAAATCCCAATTGTGGCTATTTTTTCCGAAAAAATTATTTCTTGACAATGTGACAAATTAATCTTTTTTGAAATATGACTATTAATTAGTGCAATTCCAGAATCAATAGATGAACAAACTACAGATGAAATGATGGAACCTTCAGATTGTGACGAACCTACCGACTCTTCTGAGCTACTACTACCATTTTTGGCAAATTGAAGAGTAAGCTCTAATTCATTACTATCTGTTATATCTAATCCAACTGCAACTGCATAAGCAAGCTCTTCAATACCATGTGCATCATAACAACCTGTGAAATTAAATAAAATAATTAGTAAAGTGCATACAACAAAGCAACTTTTTAATAACTTTTTCATATAAAAATCCTTTCATCTGTTAATAAAAAATATAGCTATAATTTTTATTAGATTAATAATCTACTATATTTTATATTGGCTAATATAAGTATTCCAACGTTAATTATAAATAAAAATACTAAAATTACATATTTTAAAAATCCTTCAATAAAATTTATATATTGAGCAACATTTTCATATAATAAGGCACATCCAAATATTAAAGAGCAGTAACAATAATTAATTGATGTTGTATTTGATAAATTAGTTAGTTTTTTTGTTATATATAGTAAAAAAAATGTTACTATACTAATATATGAAAGCATAGATAAAATCCATATAAAAATAAATAGTGCATTCGCTCTTTGTATAAATTCACCATATCGAATTGTTTTGGCTAATAAGTAGATGGTAATGCTTTCATTACTATCTGTTATAAATGAAAAAACAAAAAGTAAACTAATAACGCTTAATAGTAAATATATGCCAGATATAATCATCGATAATATAGAAATTTTTTTTAAATCTTTCTCATTTTTTAATAATGGTTGCAAATATAATAAATAAGCTAAACCAGTAAATCCGAAAACATTTGTAATACTGCCAAAAAAAGTTTCATTAATTCCATAACCGAAAATCGGCAATAATCGTTGAATAACAAAGTTCTCTGAAGTAGAAATAACAATAACTAAAATACTCACAAATATAATAGGTGCAATCATCAAATTAACCTTTGATATAACCTTAATTCCGTATTTATTTGCCACATAAGCCGAAATAATAAAAAATAAAATTAAATAAATAATTGGTGAAGTGTTAAAATATATTATTTTAAGTGATTCAGAAAAATTTCTTACAATAAGTGCAGATACAGTAATTAAACATAATATATGAATTATACCAACAGGTATTTTTAACCAGCGTTTTCCCAAATAATTGGAAACATCTAAAATATCGCTTCCTGGAAATCTCTTAAAAAGCATTGATATTAAATATGCAAAAAATATAGCAATTAAAGATATTATAATTGTGGATATCCATGCTGATGAACCAGATGTTTTCATTATAATTTTAGGATAATTTAAAATTATTTTATTAATCATAACAACCGAAACAAGTCCAATTGCTTCAAGTGTTTCTAATTTTGATGAATTCATATTATTTTTTCCTCCAAACCATACTTATTTTCTTTTGAGAAAATTTCTTTTGAGCATGCAAAAATACAGATGTACGTTCTCTTTTCCAAATAGGAGGAATAAAGTAAGATGAAATGCTACGTTTATTTTTATTTAAAATGTACGGGTTAATATATGGCGAACCAAATGATTTTAGTTTACACATTATTACTAACTGAATAAATAAAACAACACTAATTCCTAAAAATCCAGCAACATATCCAAGTATAATATAAATAAATCTATAAATTCTAAATGTAAAATTAAGTGAAAAATCAGGTATACTAAAAGAACATATACCAGTTATTGCTATAATAATTATTAAAACTGGACTAACAAGTGATGCTGAAACTGCAGCTTCACCTAAAATTAAAGCACCAACAATACCTATAGTAGAACCAAGAGGAGTAGGAACTCTCAGACCAGCCTCTCGAATTAATTCAAAAGAAATTTCCATAAGTAATATTTCTACAAATGTAGGAAAAGGAACAGATTCGCGAGCTGCTGCTATTGTGAATAATAGTTCTGTAGGAATAAGCTCTTGATGATAGTTGGTTATTGCGATATACATTCCAGGTAATAATAAAGACAGAAATATTGCGAGTAGTCTTATTAATTTTTGCATATTTGAAAATTGGTATTTTAAGTTTAAATCTTCTGGAGATGTTATAAAATCAACAAAAACACCAGGTGCAACTAAAACATATGGGCTACCATTAATAACAATTACAACTCTTCCTTCAAGTAAAAAATTTGAAACTTTATCAGGTCTTTCTGTTGCAACCATTTGAGGAAATAAACTTTCAGGTGAATCTTGTATTAATTGCTCTAATTGACCAGAAGAAATTAAATAATCTACAGATAAGTTATTAATTCTATAGCGAACCTCAGCAACTAAATCTTCATTTGCTAATGATTTTATATAACCAATAGAAACTTGAGTTTTAGTAATTTGTCCAACTGTTAAAGTTTCCATTACAAGATTTTCATTATTAACAAGACGTCTAATCATAGATGTATTAGTTCTAATATTTTCAACAAAGGCTTCTTGTGAGCCACGAACAACTACTTCATTTCTTGGCGAGTCAATATTTCTTTGCTTAAATCCTTTTACATCTAAATTAAATGCTGTATCTAATGAATCAACAAAAAGCATACAATTTCCCATATTTATTGCAGAATATACATCAGAAAAATCTGTAACTTTATCTACACTATTTTGAGGAATTAGGCTATTATAAATAAAATCTACTAAATTTTTTTCTTTAGATTTCTTAAAATTCTTTAAAGTAACATTATCTATCTTTTTCTCAGAAACAAATTTTTTTTGTTTATCATCAAAAATATTTGCCCTGTTTCTCATCATTAAAGGGGATAAAATAAATTCATTTATAACAGAAGAATCAACCATTCCATCAATGTACATAACAAAAGCTTTGTATTCTATATTTTGTGCTAGTAAAGAAAACTCTCTAATTATTACATCATTGCAAATTAAAGCATTATACTTATATTTCAAAAAATCAAGATTTTTATCTATTTCGGTAAAAATCTTTTGCGGTTCAACATCTTTAGTTGTGTTATTGTCCAAATTGTAATTACTACCATCTTCATTTTGAACATGCCCGGCTTTCATTATCAAGAGTGAAATTATACGATTCACTAGGTTTATAAGTGAAAAGATCTTTTATAAAATTATTAAACTTATTCATATATAATCCTTTCGTAAAATAAAATTAGTAATTGTAGTATTTACTAATAATTATAAAATATGCAAAAAATATGTAAATTATGGTTAAAATGTTTTTATTGATTTTTAGCTAATTATATTGTAAAATTAATAAAGAAAATTTTAGGAGGTTTTTATATGGAGGAATATAAAGAAAATGAAAATATAACTGATACAAATGCTATTGTTGGTATGATTTTAGGAATATTATCTGTTATATTATGTTGGGTTCCTGTTATTGGATTGGTGTTAGGAATAATAGCATTAATTTTATCAATTAAAGGATTGAAAAATTCAAAGATTATAAATAAAGGAAAGGGACTTTCTGTAACAGGTATATCTTGTGGGTCTGTTGGAATTGTTGTAAATATTATATATAGTATTATGTATATAATTTTATTTCTATTTGCTAGAACTGCTGTAGATGAAATTAAAAAATATGATAATGATATAAATAATTATTATAACGAAACTAAATCATATTACAGAAATTATAATAATGAAAATAATGATGTAATATTAGATGATTATGATATATAAAAAATAAAGCTTCAATTATGTTGAAGCTTTGTTTTTTATTCAGTTTGTTTTAAATCGTCTATAGATGGTATAGATTCAGGTAGCATAAGTGGAATTTCACTTTTTAATTTTAATTTTTTTCTTGTGAATAAATGAGCAATTTTATAAAAAAATACCCTAAATTTACTATAATATTTATTAAAATTATATATATTTACAGTATAAGCCAAGTTCTTAAAAATTTTTTTACCATGTCTGTCATATAAAATAAGATAGTTTTGAGTATTTATTAAATTTACTAAGTCTTGTTTTTGATATGAAGATGGAACAAATTTTCTGTATGCTTGAGGACCATAAATATCATATATTAAATTAAATTTTTTATAAGAATTTTTAAATGTGACATGTGTTTTAAATATTTTGTTGAACATATATTCTTCATAGTCTATTTCTGCAATAATATCACGAATATCACTTTTTATTTCATACTTTAAAATTGAATTCATAATTACCTCTTCTTTTGTCGTATTTTTTTATAAATTATAACATATAAAAAAAATTTGTAAAATAGATTTGTTTAATTTTATAATTTTATTTTCTATGATAGGAAAGGGGGACATATTGAATGAGGCAGTAAGCAAATATTACAAACAAAGACTAATTACAAAAAAACTCGAAATTTGTCTCACGATTTTCCTTGCAAAACAGACTAATTCATTATAAAATACAATCAAGTTAAAG
>OKRZ01000024.1_pt1 | contig 75048 bp, 72 predicted proteins | sample 1601141 | NCBI WGS metagenome assembly OKRZ01 (sample SAMEA3541524, study PRJEB24748) | human gut metagenome | biome: human gut; feature: human-associated habitat; material: faeces | place: China | collected 2012
TCGGAGAGGTTCCGGTAGTTGAATATCAGAACAACGACGAAAGGCAGGGAGACTATGAGCAGGTAATCCCATTGATTGATGGACTGAATGAATTGTTTAGTAATCGTTTGACAGATAAGAAGAAATTCGTGAACAGTCTGCTTGCTATGTTTGGAGCCACTATAGATGAAGATTCACTTAAAATTCTTAAAGAAGAAAAGTATCTCGATGGAATACCGACGGATGCAAGAATTGAGTATATACAAAAAGTTTTTGACGAAGGCTCAATGACAATACTTAGCAACGACATAATTCGTGAAATCCACAAAATGACACTTACAGTTGATATGACGGATGAAAACTTTGCGGGAAATTCAAGCGGTCAGGCATTAATGCTTAAGTTAATGACAATGAATATACTTGTTAAGTCAAAAATGAGGTCTTTTGAAAAGGGTTTGAAGAAAAGATTTGAAATGTATAATCATTGGCTGTTTATTAATGGTGCAATGAATATCATTGATAAAAAAGAAGTAGACATTATATTTACAATATCAATGCCACTTGATAAAGCGGAAATACTTGATACCGTTGTGAAATTACAAGGAATTGTTGACAACAAAACATTGTTACAGCAGTTATGGTTTATCAAGGATGCTGATAAGGTTATAGAAGCACTAAAAGAGCAAAAAGAGGAAGAACAAAAGCAGTATTTAGATGCTATCGGCTTGCAACAGAAAGCACTTGATGATAACTATAACGATAACGAAGATTACAGTGGTGAATAATGAAATATTGGAAGTCAAGAGCAATAAATAATGAACAGCTTATGAAAGAGCGAACAGATGAAACCATTAAAAAAGTCAATGCATTGTATGATGATGTGAACACAGGATTAACACAATCCGCAATAAAAATACTCCAACGATATTGTACATGGCACAATTTAACCGTGGATAATGCTTTAAAGCTGCTTAATGAGAAGCAAACAAAAGAATATATAGAACAATTACTTGAAACACTCAAAGAAGTAACTGACGTACAGAAAAAAGCTGAAATAATGGCGAAAATCAATGCCCCTGCATATGCTGCTAGAATAAGCCGAATACAGGCAATGCAGAGCTTAATTATTGCAGAAGCATACAGCGTAGGATATAAAAGCTCAAAGCTAGCTGAAATAAGGCTAATTAATGAATATAAACAAAGCTACTATCAGGAACATTATACAATTCAGCATGGAACAGGTTTGGCTTATGATTTTTCTAAAATATCAAATCACGATGTAAAAGCTGCTATTCAAACAGAATGGAAAGGCGGTAATTATTCAAAAAGGATATGGAAAGATACAGAGAAATTAGCAAAGGTTCTGGAAGACACAATAACGCAAGGGCTTATGACGGGAATGACGTTCAGGGAGATGGAAGAAATATTCGATAAGAAAATTCATTCATCAAGGAATAACATTAACCGCATCATAAGAACTGAAACCGCTTTTTGCGCAAGTAAGGGCAGAGAAGAAGCCATTAAGGACGCAGGAATTGAGAAATATATATTTATTGCTACACTTGATTTGCGAACAAGTACAATTTGTCGTGCGTTGGATGGCAAGGTATTTCTCGTAAAAGATGCAGAAGTTGGTAAAAATAAACCACCGATGCATCCAAATTGCAGAAGTACAGATGGAGCATATATTGACGGTAAGAATAGAAAAGAGTTAAAAAGACGAGCGAGGAATCCAATAACGGGTGAAAATGAGCTTGTGCCACAAAATATGTCTTATGCCGAATGGTACAAGAAGTATGTTGTTGAAAATAAAAACTCTATGAGAGCAAGAGCAAATGAAGAAGCTATAAAAAAATACGGCATCAAAAATCCGTACAATTTAACGGATGAAGAACTAAAGCAGAGGATTAAACATAATACTTAAAATCTTTCCGTATCGGAGAGTTTTTATAAATGGCAAGGAATAAGCCATAAACACCAAGGTAAAGCGATGTAAGGCTAGAACTTACGTTGCTTTTTTTATACGAATTTTTAACTTTAAGGCACGTACTTAAAGGGAAAGCGAGGTAATTACAATGAAAAAAGAAGCACAGAAACCATTTTTTCCACTGAATTTGCAGTTTTTTGCAGAGGGAGGTGAAGGCGGCGAAAATGAGCCAACCGATGGCAATGAGTTATCACTTGATGAAGTAATGGATAAGTTCACAGCGGAGGATATATTAAATCATCCAAACATGGCTAAAGCCATTCAGTCACGAGTAGATACTACTGTAACTAAAGCATTAGGGACAGCCAGAAAAAGATGGGAGCAGGAACAGAGCGAAGCACAGAAACTTGAAAATATGAGTGCGGAGCAGAGAAGGGCATTTAATTTAGACCAGAGAGAAAAGAAATTACTTGAAAGAGAGAAAGCGGACGAACGTAGACAGTTGGAATTATCAGCCGGCAACGAATTACAGCGCAGAGGTTTGGACGCAAGGTTCAAGGAGTATCTTACCGGAAAGGATGCCGAGGAAACATCAGAGCGCATTAATACATTTGAAGCAGCATTTAAAGAGGCGGTTAAAAATGCAACTAATGAGCGAATGAGAGGCGAAAAGCCACCAAAAGACGTCAGCGGTGGTAGCAAATTAACACTTGACGAAATCAAGGGAATGTCAGCGGCTGAAATCAATGCCAACTGGGATGCAGTACAGGAAGTATTGCGTACAAGTAAATAGGTTCAAGCCTACCTACTAAAGAACACATTTAAAGGCTAATAAAGAAGAAAGAGATAAGAGGTAAAAAAGAATGTCAGTTACAAATTTTATTCCACAGATATGGAGTGCAAGATTACTTGAACATCTTGATAAATCCCATGTATATGTTGCCCTTTGCAACAGAGATTACGAAGGCGAAATCAAAATGTTTGGTGACACAGTAAAGGTAAACCAGTTAGGTGATATTACTGTTAAGGACTATGAAGGAACAATAGATGACCCGGAAGATTTAGACGGAACACAGCAGTTATTAACTATCAATCAGAAGAAGTACTTCAACTTCAAGATTGATGACGTTGATAAGGCACAGGTAAATCCTAAGTTAATGGATGGTGCTATGCAGAGAAGTGCTTATGCTCTTAATGATACAACAGATAGTTTTGTTGCAAACCTTATGGCGGTTAATGCAGGCGCTAAGGTTGGCGATGATACTACACCGATTGTACCAACTAAGGACACCGCATATGAATATCTTGTTGACTTAGGTACTAAGCTGACCGAGAACAATGTACCGCTTGCGGGTAGATGGGCAGTGTTACCAGCTTTCTATTACGGCTTACTTTTGAAGGATAACCGTTTCGTTGGAAATGGTACAGATTTCAATAAAGCTGTTTTAAGCGGTGAGCCTATCGGTTCGGCTGCGGGATTCACCATTTATGTATCAAATAACTGTCCTAACACAGAGGGAGCAAAGTATAAGGTAATCGGTGGAACTAACGATGCTACAAGTTTCGCAGAACAGATTCTTGAAGTTGAAGGCTATCGTCCGGAAAAATCATTCAGCGATGCTGTTAAGGGGCTTCATGTATATGGTGCTAAGGTGTTTCAGGGTAAGTGCCTTGCAGTTTTAACTTGCAACGCAAAGTAGTGAGGTAAGATATGGCAGTAATAACGAATAAAGCCACCGGATTTGTTACAGTGTGCAATAATGCCGATGTAATTAAAACGTGTATGGCTGATAGTAATTATATTGTAGTGGAAGAGAAAAAGGCTTCCACTACAAAGCCAAAAACAAGGGCAAAAGCAACAAAGTAATAATAACGAGGTGGATATGACAAAGTTAGATAAATTAAAGTTAAGGCTTAACATTGCAGACAGTTCGCAGGATGCATTACTTAATATGTTCATTGAGGATGCGGTCGATAAAGTCCGGCTATATCTTAATTATCGAAACGAAGAAAGTCTTGAAGCCTTTGACGGAACTGTAATTCAAATAGCAACCGTACTCTATAAGCAGTTTAACAATTTTAAAGACGTCAAAAGCGAAAGCTATAGCGAGGGCTCTGTGTCACAGAGTACAACATATATAGCAAGTGCTGAATATGACGGGCAGATAGATAGCTTATTGAACGGGATAGCGAGGTATAGAAGGTTATATGTCAAAAGTTGAGATAAGGATTGATGCCGTTAGTGATGGAAACATTCCGCACATAACAGGACAATCAAAAATAGAGAGAAATAGAATACTATGTACTGTTGTTCCGTACACAATTAAATCTGATAGATACGACAATGAAGCATATGTATACGATGATAAGAACACGTTTACTATTAGTATAATGTGGTTGCCGGTATCAAGTCAGGTAGAAATTGCAGAATACGGCGAACGTGTCAACGAAATGCTACAAGGAGTATTATGGAGTGATGACACTATCAGGGAAAAAGACAGAATAATAGTAAATGGCATTGCCTACACGGTTGTATCAGTAAAGCCATTTCCGTCATATAGGCTTCTGCTTATTGAGAGGGTACGATAATGGGAATATCTATTGAGGGATTGGATAAGCTGAATAAGTTACTTGATAGTATTGATAGAAGAAGCGAATCCAATTTAGTGCAGGAATTTAAGGCGATAGCCGAAGACATAAGTACGGATGCAAGGATGTTAGCCCCGGTGCAGGATGGAAGATTGAGAAACAGTATTGATTGGCGAGTGACGAAAGACAATCGTGCAGTTGCAGGCGAGGTCTTTAGTCAACTTAGCTATGCAAGATATGTTGAATTTGGTACTGGAATAAAAGGTGCAGAAGCCGGGCTTGTAAGAGACGGAGTAAATCTGACTTACACGATGCAACCGTGGGTTATTCCGGCATCTAAGATGTCTAAGGAAACAGCTGAACAATACCATTTCATCCCAATTAAAAAGAACGGTGAAGTAATAGGCTATCTGTGTCATGGAGCCAAACCACATCCGTTCTTATATCCTGCATTGCAGCAGAACAAAGATAAGATTGTGAAGATTTCAAAAAAAGCAGTCTTAAAAATGGAGTAAAAAATGGTAGATGCAAGAATACAGATTTTAACATTGCTCAAAAACATTGAGTATACCGGGTTGACTGTAAAGCCTAATTTTCCAAAGGAAATAAAAACAGTTCCACTAGTGACCTTTTTTGAGGTTACAAACTCCAATACAAGTATTAAGGTCAGAGACAGCATATCGTATCAGATTGACGTTTTTGAAAACAATTTCGAGCGAGTGATTGACCTCATGCAGCTTGTGGATGGTGTAATGACACAATTAGGATTAAACCGGATTTATGTTAGCCCTGACGAGGATTGTATAGATGCGAGCGGGTATTACCGCAAGACATTGAGATATTCTTGTAATGTTGATATTAGAACCGGAAGAATTATAGATTAAGAGAGGTAATTAAAATGGATAAAAAACCGCAGGGTCTTATGAGTATCGGAATCGAAGTTTCGATAAACAAAAGTGTTTTAAACTACGTTACAGAAATCGGTGATTTAGGTGGAAAGCCTAGTCAGCAGGATGCAACCTGCTTGAAAGATGCGATTAAGGTGAATGTTGATGGTGTTAAAGACTTAAGTGAGTGGGAAGTTACATACTTGTATGAGAACACAGATGCCACAAGTGATTTTAGAGTGCTTAAGGCACTTGAAAAAGCCGGAAACAGCGTTGATATAGTAGTTACAATGCCTGACGGAACTAAGTTCACAACAACCGGTACAGTATCAACTTATGTGACAGGTGCAAAGGTTGATGGACTTATCGAAGCTAAGGCATCCGTTTCACTTAAAAAGGATTGGGACGTAACAGACCCACCAGCATCTTCACAGAGCACAGGTAAATAATTTAATAATAGGGGCTACAATTAGAGTAGCCCCAGAAAGTAGGACAAAATGAAAACAGTTGAATTGAATTTAAAAAATAGAGAAGAAAAGGTAAAAGTACATCTTAGATTGACTTGTGGCGGACAGCTTAAGCTCAAAGACAAATATGAGGATAGCATTATCACTGTTATTCTTGATGCAATGGATGACATCGAAAAATGCATAGATGTATTAGAAACAGCCCTTAATTACAGAGATAACGACAACGTGATTACAGATGGAGCGGAGCTGTATGACATGCTTGTGGATAATGATTACAGTGGAGCTGCTGAATTTGGAAAGGTGCTTCTTGATGTAGCTGTTGCAAGTGGAATTATAAGAAAAGACCAAGCTAATTCATTACTTAACACAATAAGCAGAACCTATGAAGAAGCATTTAAAAACATTGATGAACTGGAAATCAAAGAGAATGCATTAAATACACCCACAGAGCAGTAACAAACCCTTAACCATCGAGCATTTAATGAGTGAAGCTATGATATGTGGAATTGACCCTATGAATATATACGATTATACATGGGGTGAGTTGATAGATTACGTCAATTCAGCAAATGAGCGGATGCGTCGCACCGCAAAGCAGACCGCAAAAGTGGCATTTGGGATGGTAGGGCTTATGTTTTCTCAAAAAGAACAAACAATATACGATGCCTTTCCGTTTTGCTTTACGAAGGAAGAAATCAAGGAAGCAGAAGTGGAGAAATACAGGCAACGTATGTTCAGGCACGCACAGGCAAGCAAACAATATTTCAATAAAGATAGTAATTAAGGGACTGTTAAAACACAGTTCCTTTTTATTATTGAAGGAGTAAAAAGTGACAGTTGAAGAAATCAAGGTTAAATTTAGTGCTGACATAAGTAAAATACACAGCGCAATGCAAAAAGTGAAAAGTGACTTAAAGGCTGCCGAAAATGCTCTTGATGGTGTGTCTGATGATATAGAACGTGCAAGACGTAGTGGCAACAAGAAGGCACAGGATATAGCAAAAGCACTGGAAAAAGAAGTATCAGCATACAGAAAAGCAGAAGAAAAGACTAATCAGTACAGCAAAACCCTTGAAGTTGTTAAGCAGAAGGTGGAGCAGACATTAAATAAATTCTCACAGCAAAAGAAGGCACTGGATAGCGAAAACAATAGACTGGAGAAAATGAAAACAGCATACAACCAGTTAGGTAGCACTATGGCTAAGCTGAACATTAACACCAGTGTAGAGCAGGAACTAAAAACATTAGAATCAACTTTAGAAACTAATAAGCGAAAAGCATTAGAGGTTGAACGTGCGATGCACAAGATAGAGACTTCTCCGGTAGATATTGGAGAGGTTGACGGTAAGTTCATGGGATATGAGGAGCTTGCTAATATGCTTAATCAGTTAGACACGGAAAGCGAGCAGGCATATAACAGGTTAAATCAACTCAAATCCGGTATTGAAGGTGTTGACAATGAGCTTCTTAAATTTGGCTCACAGGCGGGAATGGAAAAACTGTCACAGGAAATAACAAAGCAGGAAGCTAAAGTTGAAGGGCTTAAAACTAAATATAAGAGTACAGGAACAACTCTTGATAGTTTAAAAGCTAAGCAAAACAGCGCTGTATCAAATCTGGCACAATCACAATCTGTAATGTCTGCAAGCGGTTCAAAAATAATGGCATTGAGGAAAAATCTTGGCTCATTATCAACCGCAAATGTGGGAAAAGGCATGGCTAATGCATCCGCAGGAATACAGGGTACAATATCGAAAATTAGAGGTGTTGGTAATGCCTTTAAGCAGTGCGGAGTTAAGGCGGTACAAGTCGGACAGAAAATCGGTTCTGCATTTAAGGTGGCGGGCAAGGTTGCTGTTACTGCAATGTCAAAAGTCTTTATTCCATTTACACTGATAGGCAAATTGGGAACTAATGCGGTCAATAAGTTAAACAACTCTTTCAAAAAAATGGGACAAAATATGCGCATGATTAAAAGCATAGTAATGTCAATGTTGCTTATGCAAATATTTACAATTGTAAGTGACGGCTTTAAATCACTTGCTAGTCAAAGCGACAGCTTTAACAGAAAAATGAGCAGCATATATTCCAGTTTTGTATATCTTAAAAACAGCATAATAGCTTGTTTTAGCAATGTATTAGGTGCGGTTCAACCAATGCTTACAAGCATAATTAATTATGTAGGTGAAGCATTTAATAAATTAGGTCAGTTCTTAGCCTTACTTAGCGGAAAAACAACATATACCAAAGCAGTATATAAGCAGAAAGACTACAATCAGGCAATGAGTGATGGTAAGGATGCCACTGATAAAGCTAATGCAAGCGCTAAAGAATATCAGAAGACAATAGCCGGATTTGATGAAATTACAAAACTTGACGACAATTCAAGTAAGTCAAGCGGGGATTCGACAGACAGTAATGCAGGTGCATGGACGGAAGAAACAATTAATATGTCAAGCACCATTGCGGATATGATTAAAAGCGGTGACTGGTATAGTGTTGGCACTGCAATAGCTGACAAAATTAATGATGCAATGAATAGCATTGATTGGCAGGGCATTCAGAAAAACGTTAATGCAAAGGTGAAAAAAATTGTTAGCGCAATAAATGGTGTTGTTGATGAACTGGATTGGAAGTTACTTGGAACAACAATGGGACAAGGTATTAACACTATCACTGGAGCAATAGACACAGCATTTAATAATTTTCATTGGGAAGAATTAGGAACTGGAATAAGTAACGCATTAAAAGGATTGTTTGATGCAAAAACTTTTGAAAATGCTACAAAAATGATTAAAGACGGAATAAACGGCTTATTCAGAGCATTGGAAAAAATTGCAACAGATAAAGAGATGTGGAATAGCATGTCTAAGGATTTCGGAAATGCGCTAAAGCAAGCGGTAAGCATTGACTGGACTAAGATAGGAAATACACTCGGTCAGGGAATGAAGAATGCTTGTAGCATGGTTGGAAATGCAATAGACAAAGTTGACTGGAAAGGATTCGGTAAAAACTTCACCAACGGACTTAATAAAATAGTTGATGCGAAAGTGTTTACACAGCTTGGCAACAGCATTAAAAAAGGTGTTGATAGTGCAGTTGAATTTATTGGAACTTCTGTTAAAAACTTCAATTGGAAGCAGTTAGGAAGTGACTTGGCAGGATTCGTAAATAAGCTGTTTAGTATCGACTGGAAAAAAGTAAGTAAAACAATGTCCGATGGTGTAGGTGGAGTTTTTGATGCAATTAGTTCTTTTATTAATAATGTTGACACAGACAAGATTGCCAAAGCTGTTATTGATTTCGTTTCCGGAATTGATTGGACGGAAGTTATATGGAAAGGTTTTAAACTGGCATGGAGTGCTGTAGTTTTTATCGAAAAGTTACAGTTAAGCATTGTTAAAGAGCTTGCCAATAGAAGTTTTGAGTTTGGCAAATCAATCGGAGAGGAAATAAAGAAGATTTTGATTGATGTTCCGGTAAGACAAGGTGTTGAACTGTATGCAGAGGTTAAAACTAAAAAAGAACAGGTAAGCAAGTGGTGGGATGACACAGCAAAGCCTTGGGCTAGTGAAAAAATCTCAAAATTAATGGCAACACCTAAAACAACGGTTGAAAATGTTACACGTTGGTGGAAAAACAGGTCTGCTGAATGGAAAGATAAAACATCTAACTTTAGAAACAAAGCAGAAACGACGGTTGATAATGTTAAGCATTGGTGGAAAAACAGAGCAGGTGAATGGAAAGACAGAACGGTATCATTCAAAATTAAAGCTAAGAGTAAAATTTCTGAAATCAAAGAAGATTTCAGAAAGGTTATTAATACTGTCATTGGATGGATTAATAAGTACATCATTGATAATATTAATAAGATTTCAATTAAAGTGCCCGAAATTAATATTGCAGGGCATAAGTTTGGTGGGCAGAAATTTGGTTTTAATGTTAAGCATATCCAATCATTTGCTAATGGTGGATTTCCTGATGGTGAAGATGGATTGTTTTATGCCAACCACAACGAGCTTGTTGGTAAATTTAGCAACGGAAAGACAGTTGTTGCTAATAATCAGCAGATTGTAAGTGGAATTGAACAAGGTGTATACAATGCCGTATCTAGTGCATTAAGCAGTAGTAATGGAGATAAGCAGCCAATCATTAACGTTTATGTAGGTGGCAGACAGGTCACAGACTATATCATTAAAGACGTAAATCAAAGGACTATTGCAAGTGGCAAATGTCCTATTTTAGTGTAAGGCAGGTGAGAGAATGGCAACATTGATTATTAATACTGGTGAAAAGGCTTTCTCTAGGGAGCCGGCTTTAGAGGGCGTGGGTGAATCTCTTAATAAGATATGGAGTAAAAACACTGGGCGAACATCAACAGGAAAGATGACAGGTGATATTGTAACTAAAAAAAAGAAGCTGTCGGTTAAGTACCCTCCACTTACAGAAAGTGAAAAAGTGGCACTTGAAGAAGCGTGTGATGATGCGTTTTTTCAGGTGACGTATAAGGGGAAAAAATACACTATGTATTGTGATAGTATATCCGGTACATTGTATTCGATGGTGGCAGGACTAGGATTCAGATATACGAATTGTACGGTTAATCTGATAGAGCAGTAAGGAGAGGATATGTATTTAGCGAACGAGGATGTAAAAAATGCGTTGCAAAGGGATGGTAGAACATTCCGTGCAAGGCTTACAATGTCAGACGGAACAATCGTAAATGATGTTGTTGCAATAACTTCCTCTGCACAGTCTACGTCTTCAACGGAATGCTTAGACTTTGGGAGTGCAATATCAACAATTTTGAATGTAACATCCGTGGATAATGGCTTGATGGTAACAGATAAGGAATTTCTGCTTGAAATAGGCATTGTAATTAACGGAGCCGTAAGTTATGTTCCGATGGGATATTACACAGCTCAAAAACCATCAAAAAACAGCGGTCAACTTGTATTTGAAGCATATGACAGAATGGCAGGAAAAATAATGACAAGTGATTATGTAAGCGATTTAACATATCCTTGTGATATAGCTGATGTATGCAAAGAGATAGAAACAAAAACCGGTTTTAAATTCAAGGACATTCCATTAGGTATAGAGATACCAATAATAATAGTAAGCACTGATGAAGACGTTAAAAGTGTCACGTATGCAAAGCCTTTCGACGGCTATACCTATGCTCAATCAGTTGGTATGATTGCCGGAAGGCTTTGTAAATTTGCTACATTTAATCGGCAGGGAGAAATTGAATTTAGATTCTATAAAAAGGTTGAAGATGTTATTGTTGAATTGGCTGATAACGGAGAGATTTTAAGCGATAGTGATAATGTATCGTTAGCAGACAAAGAAGCCTTAACAATAGGACTGGATGATATATATTTAGGTGGAATAACGGAGCAGGACAGCAATTTCAAAATTCAATATTTAAGATGTTCAACGGATAGTGATAATGTTCTTGTATCGGGAGAGGGAGTAACCGGATGCAATGTTAATTGTAACTTCATAAAGCAAGGTGAACTTGACGAACTTTATGACAAGATTAATGAAACAATGGATGGAGTTACAGCATATTCGCCGTCCGAAATCGAAATAAGAGGAAATATGTGTTTAGACCTTGGCGATATAGTTGAGTTTGAAACGGAAACAGGCGAAAAAACATTGCTTCCTATTATGGGCTTAAAATTCGACTTTGATGGAGGACTTACAACAACTATATCTTCCTATGGTTCGACAAGCCAGAGCAACAGTAATCATGTATCGCCGACAGAAAAGGCATTGGCAAGAGCTTATCAGAAGATTGCTATCGTAGAACAACTGATTGCAACTAAAAAGATTACAGTAGGCGCAATATATAATTATGCAAACATTTTAGAAAATAGCCTAACTTTGGTAGGCGAAAGTGTGACACTAAATGTTACATCGCTAAGTTGGACTGTTTCACAGAATGGCGGAATGTATGTTGCAAAAGCGAATATAAACGCAGATGTTGAGGAAATAGATGTAATCAGTGCAGGAGATGATGTTGTAAATCGAAGTTTAACGGTTGATATAACGTATCTTGATGAAAACGGAGAAATCCAAAGTGTAACAATAGGAGCAATCATTAATGATGGGGTGATTATTGATTTAAGCAGTTACGATGCTACACAAATCAGTTTAACTGTATCAGGAATGATAAGAAGTGCAAATGTTAATGACGAATTACAGTTAGCGTTCAAAGTTAAGGAGAAATAAGAAATGGCAAAAATAATAACAAGTGTTGACGAGATTAATAATATAGACGAAGTGGCTAGTATATTCGTTAATGTCGATGGAAGCCTTAAGCAGTTGACTATAGATGCTTTTATGGAATTGTTGTCAAAAAAGCAGGATAACATTACCGTTGGCGATGGGTTAATTAAATTAGAGAATATGATAAGTTGTAGCGATTGGAAATTGATACTTGATAAGACATTGCCGGCACAAAGCAGTGATGGAACATTATTAGATTTTGAAGATTTAATCCTTGATGGAACATATAAGGAATTAAGAGCTATAACTGTAATGTGGACGTCAGCTTCAGGAGCAGCAAATCTGTATGTGAATAATGGTACGGAACCAGTAGTCACATTACAATCCGTGCTTGCAACAAATGCAACTTTTACTTACGATTTTATGTTGCAAAATACGGATTTACCGGGAAGATACTTGCTTTTAACAGCGGAAAGAACAATTAGTGGTGTTAAAGCAACAAGCTCAGAAGTTAAAAGGTATCAAAACTCAGGAAGTGATGAAACAGTTCCTAACGTTAAGAATATTAGAAATCTAAAGTTGAAGCTCGAATCTGGATGGAGTAATACATCTGCAAGATATGTGAGAGTATATGGAAGAAAGTAGAGGTAAGGATATGGAAGTTAAAGAAATAAAAACGGTATTACCAAATGATAAAGAGGGCAAATGTGGTTATATTAACAGTTTAAGCGGTGGAGCAATAGCCCTAAACGTTGATGTGACAATCGGCGAGCCTTATGTTTTTTCAATTTACATTAAAAGCACAAAGGAAGCGAAAATCACGGTAAATGGAACCGATTACCCGGTAACAGCAGAATGGACTAGAGTAATACATAGATATATACCACAGAATAAAGTATTAACTATTGCTTTTTCTGACGGCGAATTCTATATATATAAAGCACAGGTTGAGAAGGGCATAATAGCAACAGCTTGGATGCTCAATGAAAACGACAGAGCAAGAGACAGTGAAACGTTAAAAAATTGGTGCTATGAGCAGGACATGACATATATAGATGGTGGAGCAATAGCAACCGGAACGGTAACAGCAAAACAGATTGATGTTAGCAACTTGTTTGCGCAGGAAATTGAAGCAACTGGAACAATTAAGGGTGCTAAAATCGTTGGCGCATCTGGTGAATTTACTAAGGCATTTACTTCACAAATTAAAATGTTGGATGACTATGAAGGACTGCTTGGGATATATTCTGATTCGATAATGGCAGCAATGAGAAAAGATGATAATGTTGCAGGAATTGGAATTGATAAGAATGGATTGAGACTGTGGAACTTGGCTTATGTTAATGGTAGAACATATGATACCGGATGGGTTGATGTACCATGTGGCAGTGGAATATCAGGTTATTCGGAAAACGTTAAGATTAGACGTGTAGGCAATGTTGTTCATTTAAGAGGTGTCGTGAAAAATGCATCGAAATTAACAACGATGTCAAATCTATTAACTTTACCGTCAGATGATTTCAAGCCTTCAACAACCGAAAACATTCTATGCGGAAGAAAGGATTTTAATTACTTGATTAGAGTATATAATGATGGAAATGTTGGAATTGACAGTAACACGGAAATAGGTCAAAACTCATGGTTGCCAATTAATTGTACATGGCTTGTTGATTAAGGAGTAAATTATGAATGTTATAGAAGTAAAATTTGGGACAAACAGAACTGTTGAAACTGAACCACGTTATCAGCATGATAAAGGACAGATATTACATCTACTTGATATTGAGGACGGAATTGAAGTTCAGTTTTCTAATAAAAGTTCTGATGAAACAATTAATAAGATTGTAAGTAAAGGTCAGGTAGAAATACCTGATTTTTTACTGTCTCAAAACGAGGTGATAACAGCATACATACAGTATATTGATGAAAATAGTCAAACAACTATCCGTGTTGCACATATTCCCGTGATTGCAAGAACGAAAAGTGAAGATGGCATTGTTGATAATGATAAACCCACTTTTCGTGCGGAGATGCAAGGCATTATGAATGATACGAAAGAAATAGCTGAATCAGCAAAAAAGGAAGCACAGTCAGTGCGAGAAGATGCAGATGTAGGAGAGTTTGACGGAAAAACACCCCAGAAAGGCATAGATTATTTAACGGATGAAGAAATAAATACCTTTAAGGTAGAAACGAAAACATACATTAACGAACAAATCACCGAAAGGGTAGATAAAGTTAAAAGTGATTACATCGAGGAATTAATCGGCGACTATGTAGGAGGTGGAGACAATGACTAGCATATGGGAAATAGAATCTTTAGTAAATCTAAAAAATAAGTTAAAAAATATTCTAATCAGCAGAAAAGTTGATGTATCTGATGACGATAATATGTCTACTTTAGTAAATAAAGTTAATGATGTAAGGGATAATGTGGAGTTAGAAGGATTATTAACTGGCAATCTTACTGAATTTAAAAGCGAAAGTTTAACAGAATTAAGAAGTTATGCATTTTGCAGTTGTAGTAAATTGACTAAAATTGATATTCCTAACTGTACAAATATTGCAACTCAGTGTTTTAATTCAGCCTCAAGCCTTGAAAAAATAGAAATATTGAAATCAGGGTCGGTGAATGGAGTAAGCACTTTTTATAATTGTACTAGTTTAAAAAAAGTCATATTACCCTTGTTTGTCTCCAGTAGTGCTTCATCAACATTTCAAAACTGTGGGAAATTAGAGTTAATAGATATTGATACAATGTCTTTAAGTTTTCAACCTTTTTCTGGTTGCAATAATTTAAAAACATTAATATATAGAAGAACCTCTGGAGTAAATTCAATAAGCTCTATATCATTACTTCCAACAAATTTTCAAAGTAATGGCTATCTTTACGTTCCACAATCTATGCTTGAATCATATAAAACTGCAACAAACTGGTCAACTATTGCTAATAGAATAATCAAATTAGAAGGTACAATATATGAAGATATCTATTGGGATAATAAAGATATGATGTTTATATCTGTTGATTCTATAGAATATAAAATTCCTAAAGATACTACCGTTCTTCAATATAAGAATACTTATCAAATAGAACATTTATATTCAGACGGAACAGAATTAGCAGATGATAAATTATTACATGATTATTTAAATACTGCAATAACGATGGAGGTGAAATGATGATAATTGTTGAAAACAAGGTGATTAATGAAAAAGAATTTAAACATACATATTCCGATAAGGGTTTTATGATAAAAAGGGATAATGTTCTATATGACGAAGCGTACGACCCAGTAGGTTTCGATAGAAAATATGAAGAAACAGATAAGGCAGTAGGAGAAGAGGAAGAATAGAGGTGATTCAATGATTAGGGATGTAGGTGGATAGAATTTTCTTATATCAATTAAAAAAAAGAATAAGGAGAAAAGAAATGACAGTATATCAAATCATATCCGCATTGGGTATTCCGTCATTGGCAGGAGCAATACTGTTAAGTATTTTTAATTTAGTGAAATCAAAACATTCATCAAACAAGTTGATAAGAAATGGTGTTATTGCGATTCTTCACAATAAAATATACACGTTAGGCAAGCAGTATATAGAGCGAGAATACGTGACTATTGAAGATATGAAAGATTTTGAATATCTTTATAACGCATATCATGCTTTAGGCGGAAACGGAACGGGAACGGAAATATATGAAAGAGTTAAGAATTTATCTATAAGGTAACGAGAAAGGAGATTAATATGAGCGAAAAAACAAAGAAATGGATTAAGGCAGCAGGAGTAAGAGCAGTTAAGACAGTAGCACAGACATTTGTAGCAACAATCGGAAGTGCCGTTGTAATATCTGCGGTTGATTGGAAAGTGGTCGTATCTGCTTCATTGTTAGCAGGAATATTGAGCGTGGCAACAAGCGTAGCAGGACTTCCAGAAGTGGAGGAATAAGATGAAGATTAAAAAGAAGATAGCTAATTTTTACAACTGGCTTAAAATTTTTGTAAAAAAAACATACATAACAATTCACTACAGCTCAGGAACAATCGACACTGACGAGAATAACGGCGAGTATTTCGCAAGGGAAAAAGTCGGGGTATCGGCTAACGTGTTCGTTGATGATAACAGTGCTACAATTTCCGTTCCGCTAGATAACGTTGCTTATCACTGCGGAGTTGACTATTCTAATGGAAAAGCCCCATATTGGGGGAAATGTACCAACAGAAACAGTATCGGAATTGAAATGTGTGGCATAGCGAATGACAAGGTCCTTGATATGAGGAACAAAACAATTAAGAATACTGTAAATTATACGAAAAAATTAATGAAAAAATACGGTATTTCAAGGTCAAGAGTTGTTCGCCACTACGACGTTTGCGGTAAGATATGCCCGGCTCCGTTCGTTCGACATCCTCTTGCGTGGGATTGCTTCAAGTTAAATCTGCTTACTTCCTACAAGGTCAGAACATCAACGGCGGGAGTTAAGGTTAGAGCAAAAATTAACGGAAAGCCAAGCCTTAGCTTGAAAAAAGGCAAGGTATTAAAAATCGTCAGAACTTACTATCAGGACGGACAGCTTTGGGGTAAGACCGCTAAGGGTTCGGTTGTGTGTTTGAAGAATACGAATTATAAAAAATATCTGTAAAAATCGGGAGTGTTTCGGCACTCCTTATTTTTTTGTCAAAACACATTAAAAATAATCAAGAAAAAAGTTGAAAGTAGTTAAAATACGTCATTGTAATATACGCCAATGAAAGGGATTAGAGAAAAATTAAAGTCGTGTAAAAATGTAAGAAATTTTTTAAGTAATACACGGGTAATATACATATTTTCTCTCAATCCCTTTATTTTACAGCAAAAACGATTATTACACAGATAATTATAAGAATGAAGCAAAGTTGTTTTACAATGATAACAATTATTATGTAATTTATAAATCAGAAAAAGACAATGTTTATTGCGCAGATTGTTGTTGTAGTGTCACAAACGGTGCAGTGAGAAATGATATTTACATACCTACGCCTGCAAGTGTGAATTTAAGTAAAGAGATATCAGAATTATATGATAACGATAAAGATTCACTGGTGGGATTTATGTTTGACAATGTATCCTTTGACGATGCTGTTAAGTTCTACAGCAGAATGTCAGAAGAATATGTAACTATTGACAAAACCAATAAGAAGATAACGGTTTCAGGTTTTCATAATAAGGATAAGAAAATTCTTGATAAATTTTTTACCATGGATTGGAATAATCGTACATATTCATACACGGACATGGAGGGGAAAAACATTGTTTATGATGAAAAAGGCTATCATGAACAGTAATATGTCTTTTCATTATCACAAAAATCTATAATTTTCAAGACTGTTACTTGCCTGAAAATGGCGGTATAATCACCAAACTAATATATATTGTGAGGTGTTTATGGAGAGCAAAAAATAGCTTGTAATGTTAATGGAAAAGTATCAGGTGGAAAATATTCTTAGGGTAAACGAATATACGGAAAAATTTGGACTTACCCTTTCAATGGAGGATGCCCGGGTACTGGCAAAATCGAAAAATGAAACTTTGAAGGAAGAGCAAAGGGTGGAATTGGGAGAAAGTATACTTCCAAAAATCATCCTTTGCTTTTGTGATTCTAATTACATTGACCAAAATAATTTTATAATATATGTAATATTATGCTACGACATACATTAGCATGTATATTTATTGGTAAAAATCTTATGAATAAGGCGAAAAAGGAAGATTATGCTAAACTGAATAGTGGCATAATTAAGTTTTCAAGAGAAGATTTAACTAAATACTTTAATAAATATATTCAGGAGATTATAATTAAAAAGTGGGATGGCAACAAAAAATTAGAGGAATACTTAAAGGGAGACATAAACGATTTTGTTGCCGATTTGAAGAACGGAGCAGAGCATAATTGTCTTGAAAAAGTAGTGGTTTTATAAAAGCGATAGGTAAAGGATGGATAAGATGGTTAGAAAACATATAATTTTTTATGGAAGAGTTCAGGGAGTAGGTTTTAGATATTATTCAGTATATAAGGCAAGAGCTTTAGGTCTTACGGGATGGGTTAGAAATCTTTATGATGGAACAGTTGAAATGGAAGTACAGGGGAAAGAGAGCGAGATAGACCAGTTAATAATTTTTTTGCAAAATCAGCGATTTATTCTCATAGAGGATATGAAAGTGAAAAGATTGCCTGTAGTTGATGAAAGAGACTTTTATGAAAAATAAGAGGAAAAGCATAATTACTATCAAAAATAAAGCATAAAAACAGATTTAATAGATTATTTACAAAAAAACAACAAAAAATTTACAAAAAATATTGTTCCGAAATGGGGTTTCATACGTTGTTAATTATAAGAGGATGATAATTAAGAACGGAGGTATTTTTATGAAAAAATTTATTAAGGGGAATTGTATGAAAAGGGCAGTATCATTAGTGTTGATTGTAGCTTTATCATTAAGTGTTGCAGAATCAATAGGAAGTACAAAAGTGGTGTATGCAGAGGAAAGTAATTTAGCTACGAGTCAGCTGGAAAACACTGACACTTATGCAGAAAATGTAGAACCCGTCAAGCCGGTTATTACCTTAAAGAGAAAAAATAAGAAGGTTACGGTTACTATAAAAAACTGGCAGGAAAATACCGGATATCAGGTTTACGTGAAAAAAAGGGGTAAATACAAACAGATTAAGACAATTAAAAAAAATAAATATTCCTTTAAATTTGATAAAAGAAAATTATGCAGGGTAAAAGTAAGGGCAGCGAAAAAAGTAAATGGCAAAACCATATTTAGTGACTTTGCCAAGAAAACATTAGATTATGGGTTGACTAATGCTGATAATTGGTCTGATGCATATAAGGTTATGCATAAATACCTGAAAAACAATAATCAATATATGGGGCGAAAAGGAATAAGATGTTTTTATTTACTTGAAGATAAAGGGGTATGCTTTATTAGGGTAAGGGATTACGATGAACCTGGTGTGGGTAATGGTAATTTGTATCGGCTAATGTGCATAAGAAAAACAGTAAATCATAACACGAAGGTTCGTAAAAGTTATAATGTAAAATTCGAGATGAGATGTGATTATGAAGTACCTGCATTATACGGGAAGATGCTTATTATGAAAAACGGAAAAATAATTTTAAAAATCAAATCCGGAAAGCTTGTAAATAAAAAGCTGAAGATACGAAAAAGATATAGAATAGTATTGAAGGAGTTAGATGAAGACGGCAAGCTATTCTATTAATTAGTTGGCAAGAGAGAGCAAATTCATATGGTGATGTAGGGAGGGCATTACGGTACAAGAGAGTTGAATAGGAGGATTAGTTTTATGAAAAAAAGAATATTAAAGACAATACTAGTATTATTGCTCGCAATCTCAACATTGTTGGACAATGTGCAGCCAATTAATGCGGTAGAAAACAACCAGAACACAAGTCAGCCGGAAAATACTGACATTTATGTAGAAAATGTAGAACCCGTCAAACCGGTTATTACCTTAAAGAGAAACAATAAGAAGGTTACAGTTACCATAAAAAACTGGCAGGAAAATACCAGATATCAGGTTTACGTGAAGAAAAGGGGTAAATACAAACAGATTAAGACAATTAAAAAAAATAAATATTCCTTTAAATTTGATAAAAGAAAATTATGCAGGGTAAAAGTAAGGGCAGCGAAAAAAGTAAATGGCAAAACCATATTTAGTGACTTTGCCAAGAAAACATTAGATTATGGGTTGACTAATGCTGATAATTGGTCTGATGCATATAAGGTTATGCATAAATACCTGAAAAACAATAATCAATATATGGGGCGAAAAGGAATAAAAAACTTTTATCTATATGAAGATAAAGGGGTGTGTTTCATTAGGGTGAGGGATTATGATGACATTGGTATTGGTAATTGGTATTGGCTGGAATACATAAAAAAAGTCGCAAATCACAATACAAAAGTTCATCAAAGTTATAAGGTAAAATTTGAAATGAGGAGTGAAAGAAAAATATGTGCCTTATACGGGAAGATGCTTATTATGAAAAACGGAAAAATAATTTTGAAAGTCAAATCCGGAAAGCTTGTGAATAAAAAACTGAAGATACGAAAAAGATACAAAATAGTATTAAAACAGTTAGATGAGAATAGCAAGATTGACATTTATAACTAATAAATGATAACCTCAGGGGAATTTCATAAGAGAAATTCCCCGATTTTATGCCTATTGTAAGGAATGGTGGGCTATGATATAATCGTAAGAATGAGCAACAAAAAGAAAAAAACAGAAAGAGGATAGTTAAATGCCTAAAGTATCAGTGATAATACCAACATATAATGTTGAACCATATTTAGTAGAATGTATGGAGAGCATTACAAGACAGACATTAAAGGATATAGAAATCATTTGTATTAACGATGGTTCTACAGATGGTTCATTAAAAATTCTTCAGGAATATGCAGCAAAAGATGACAGAATTAAAATAGTAGATAAAGAAAACGGCGGATATGGAATAGGAATGAATATCGGTCTTGATATGGCTACAGGAGAGTATATAGGAATATTAGAGCCGGATGATTACGTGGCAATCACCATGTATGAAGATTTATACAAGGTGGCAAAAGACAGTGACCTTGACTTTGTAAAGGCGGATTTCTACCGTTTCCAGAGGGGTGAAACAGGAAATATGTATCTGGTGTATAATCACCTTTCAAAGAATCCGGAGGATTATAATAAGTTATTTAATCCAAGTGAAACTCCGGAGGCACTTCTTTACATTATGAATACGTGGAGTGGAATTTATAAAAGAGACTTTATTGAAAAATACGGTATCAGACATAATGAAACTCCGGGAGCGTCCTTCCAGGACAATGGATTCTGGTTCCAGACTTTTGTATACGGAAAGCGTGCTATGATTATAGATACGCCTTACTATAGAAACAGGAGAGATAACCCTAATTCATCAGTTAAAAATCCTGAAAAGGTTTATTGCATGAATGTTGAGTATGACCATATCAGAGACATTCTTATGAAGGATGAGGAAATATGGGAAAGATTCAAATATATGTACAGCGTAAAGAAACTTCACAACTATTTTGCCACAATTAGAAGAATTAGTGATGAGTTTAAAGAAGAGTACATTGGAAGAATAAGTGAGGAATTTAAGCGGGCGCAGGTTAAAGGCGAACTGAAAGAAGAAGTTTTTGACGAAAAACTTTGGAAACAGTTACAGCTTCTTATGGCATCACCAAAGAAGTTCTATCATGAGTTTGTTATTGAACCACAAATCAGGGCAAATGCAAATCCTGATGAGGATATGAGAAGAGAATTAGATGACATAAAAAATTCTACTACTTATAAGGTAGGAAAGGCATTAATGTATTTACCTTGCCACGTTAAGGAACTCATTAAAAGAGGTAAATAAATGGATAATATTAAGGTTTCGGTTATTCTGCCGGTATATAATGGAGAAAAATATATAAAAAAATGCATGGAGTCTCTTATTAGTCAGACTTTAAAAGAAATAGAGATTATATGTGTTGACGACGGCTCCGTTGATGGAACATTGGAAGCTTTAAAGGAATATGAGAATTTAGACAATGTTACGGTTATTACACAGGAAAATGCAGGTGCCGGAGCTGCCAGAAATAAAGGAATTTCATATGCTAAAGGTGAGTATCTTTCATTTTTAGATGCAGATGATATTTTTGAAAAAGATATGCTGGAAGTGGCATATAATAAGGCTGTAGAAGATAAGGCAGATATGGTGGTATTTAATTCTGACCAGTATTACGAGGAAACGCAAGAGTACAAAAAGGCTGACTGGACTTTAAGATATGCAAAGATACCTCCATACACACCTTTTAAGCACAGACAAATGACAGACAATGTTTTTAAGGTTTTTGTAGGCTGGGCATGGGACAAGCTGTTCCTAAAGGAATTTGTGGACAGATATGCCTTAAAATTTCAGGAGCAGAGAACCAGCAATGATATGTTTTTTGTGTTTATGGCAACGGTGCTTTCCAACAGAATTACTGTTGTACCAAAGGACAAAGTTTTGGTTCATCAGCGGAGAAACAATGCAGTTTCCCTGTCTAATACAAGAGAAAAATCATGGCAGTGTTTCCATGAGGCTCTTAAAAAACTGAAACAGGGACTTGTGGAACATGGCATATACAAAGAAGTGGAGCAGGATTATATAAATTACGCACTTCACTTTAGTTTGTGGAATCTTAATACAGTTTCCAAAACAGTATATGATGATATGCTTAATAAATTAAAAAATGAATGGTTTACGGAGTTTGGAATTACAGGCAAGCAGGAATCATATTTCTATAACAAAAAAGAATATAATCAATATATGAAATTAATTTCAGAATAAATGAATTATACCTGAATGCAGGAGGATTTTAAGTAACAAATGAAGGAGAATATAAAGGTTTCTGTTATTATACCTATGTATAATGCCAGAGAACATGTAAGGGAATGTCTTGACAGTTTAACAAATCAAACATTAAAAGAGATAGAAATTATATGTGTTAATGATGGTTCCACAGATGATACTCAAAGTATTTTAGAAGAGTATGCCAAAAAAGATGAAAGAATAGTTATTTTAAATCAGGGAAATTTATATGCAGGAGTTGCAAGAAACAATGGAATGAATCACGCATCAGGTGAGTATCTTATCTTTTTAGATGCAGATGACTTTTTCAAATCTGAAATGCTTGAAAAAATGTACAACAAGGCGGTTTCCCATAAGGCAGATATCTGTATTTGTAGCGTTATTGCATATAGCGAAAGGGATAAAGAATATAGAGAGTCCAATCATTATTTAAGAGAAGACCTTCTGCCGGAAAATGTTCCTTTTTCACCTAGAGATGAAGAAATAAGGGACAGTCTTTTTCAGATGACTATTCCTGCACCATGGAATAAATTATTTAAAAAATCCTTTATTAATCAGGAAGGAATCACCTTTGACACCCTAAAAAGGGCTAATGATTTATATTTTTCATATCTGGCAATGGCAGTTGCTGAAAGAATTACCGTTGTAAGTGACAAGCTTGTAAACTACAGGGTAGATTTGGAAAGCAGTCTTCAGGGAACCAATAAGGGTGGAACTTTGGAGTTTTTTACCGCTTTAAACCATCTGAAAAATGAACTGGAAAAAAGAGATTTATGGGAAATATTTGAAAAAACATATATAAACAGGGCTCTTAATACATGTCTTTTTAATTTAAACAAATGTGGTACAAAACAGGCATATGTAAGAGTATATAACAAGTTAAAATACAATATTTTTTATACTTTAGGAATCCTTGAACACTCAAAGTCGTATTTTTATGTTAAAAATCAATTCTCCATGATGGCAAGAATTGTTGAAAGAAAAGCAGAGGATTTGTGGGAAATCCTGCAACAGAAGGCTTTAGCCCAAGTTAAGCTGGCGCCTTATGTGAATTTGGAGGAGTGGACAAGACCTGAAATTACTGAAAGTAGCTTTAAATACAAGGTATCTGTAATTATACCGGTATACAATGTGGAACAATATATTGGTGAATGTTTAGATTCCGTTATTAATCAGACGCTAAAAGAAATAGAAATTATATGTGTCAACGACGGTACACCTGATAATTCAGTGGAAATAGTAAAGAAATATCAGGAAAAAGATTCACGAATTAAGCTTATAAATAAAGAAAACGGCGGGTTATCTTCTGCCAGAAATGCAGGGATTAAGGCTGCAACAGGAGAATATATCCTGTTTTTAGATAGTGATGACACCTTGGATAAACAGACGTTAGAGTATCTTTATTATGAATGTAGAAAAGACAATTTAGATCAGATGTTCTTTACTACTAAGGAACTGGAAAATTGTGATGGTACAACAATCAGGGATGATCAGTATATAAGAAAATATGATTATTCAGGAATTTTCACAGGACCTGAAATATTTGGAAAATGGGTGGATAATGCAGAGTTTAAGCCTTCTGCATGTCTTCAGATAAATAGAACTGAGTTTTTAAGGCAAAACAATCTGGTATTTAAAGAGGGAATTATTCACGAGGATAATCTTTTTACCATACAGTGTCTGTATTTTTCTAAAAGGGTAAGATATGCAAATGCAAGATTTTACATTAGAAGGGTAAGGGAAGATTCCATAATGACAGGAACCCAGAACTTCAAACATTCCCTGCATTTGTACTATATTATTATGGAACTTGAGAAGTTTGCTTTTAAGGAAAATGTTAAGCAAAACAAAAACTATTATGACTCTCTTTTAGTTCAGATGGAAAGAATATTAAAGGTGGCTGCGGACTATATAAAGGACTCTGATGAAGAGGAATTAAGGCAGTATATTTATTCCCTTAATGAAGAGGAAGGTATTAATTTCTACAGCTGTGTTGGAATTTTGTCAGAACTTAGAAATTCAAACCGTGAGCTGTCAAAACGTGCCAGAAACATGGAAGAAGACTACAGAGTTTCAAGGTTTAGAAATTACATGCAAGGCAAGAAAAAAGAGAAGGAAATAAATGCCGTAAAAGAAAGCTTCCGGAAAAACAGTGAAATGCAGATATCTTACATTAAAAATTCTGCAACTTTCAAAATGGGAAAGGCAATTACCTTCCTTCCGCGGAATATAAAGAAATTGTTTAAAAGAAATTAGCGAGGCTTATATATGGGAGTTTTTCGGGATAAAATAAAGAAAATACCTTTTGTTACAAAAGTATATCGCAATATAAGTGGTGCAGATAAGCGAGAAATAATGGCATTGCTTAAGGAAAATCTCGCTGCTCAGGAAGAAAACCGGAAACTTGTTGAAAGGGTAATTTCACAGCAGAAGCTAATTAAGGAAAAATTGGCACAAAGTGAAACAATCCGTGAAGATGTTATAAATGAAGTGACAGATTTAAATAGGGAAGCGGAAACAAAAATCGCTAAACTGGTAAAAAATGCGGAGCAAAATTTGACAAAATCTGTTGACAAGATTTGGAAGAATTATTATGCTGAACTTGTACGCCGTGATTACTGGAAGGTTAAACCTGAAGAAATAAAACGCATGGCAGGAGACAGAAAAATCTGGATTATAAAATGTCCTGCACCGGATAGCAATGCAAAGGCAGGCTGGGGTGATTTTTATTTTGCCAATTCATTAGCTAAAAATCTTGAAAAATTAGGAATATATCCGGTGGTGGATTTGTACGAAGATTGGTCTTGCGAATTAATGGCAGATTGTGTTATAGTTCTCAGAGGCTTGAAGAAATATCATCCTGACAGAAGAAATGCAAAATGCAGGTACATTATGTGGAACATTAGTCATCCGGATAATATAAGTAAGGATGAATATGAATTATACGATGCAGTGTGCATTGGTTCAAGATATTATGCAGACAAGCTTAAGGAAGAATTAAGTGTGCCTGTTTATTCTTTGGAACAGTGTACAGACACGGATTTATTTTATCCTGAGGCATCAGACAAAAAGCATAATTACATTTTTGTGGGAAACTCCAGAGGAGTTCCAAGGGAATGTGTAATGTGGTCAGTGGATATGAGACTTCCTATAGAAATATGGGGAGGCGGATGGGAGCCGTTTTTAGGAAAGGAGTGCCCGAATGTGGTTGGGATAAATGTTCCAAACGACAGACTTCCGGACTTATACAGAACGTCTTACGCCACCATTAATGATCACTGGGATGATATGTTAAAATATCAGTTTATTAATAACAGGATTTTTGATTCAGTAGCCTGTGGACTTCCTGTTATAACGGATTATTGCGAAGATTTGTATAAAATCTTTGGCGACAACATTCTTTATTACAGAAATGAAGAGGAATTCAGACAATGTATTTTAAAACTTGAGGATAATTATCCTGAAATAAAGAAAAATACATTATCAATGTGGGATATGATAAAGAAGGAATATTCTTTTGAAGCCCGGGCAAAACAACTTTTGGATATTGTAAAAAATAATTAATGACAATATAAATTATTTAAAAAATTAGGAGGACTACATGAGTAAATACGATTATCTTATAGTAGGAGCAGGACTGTTTGGAGCAGTTTTTGCCAATGAAGCAACAAAGGCAGGAAAAAAGTGTCTCGTAATTGACAAGAGAGACCATATTGCAGGAAATATTTACTGCGAAAAAATTGAAGGTATAAATGTTCACAAATACGGAGCACATATCTTCCACACCAGCAACAAGAATACATGGAATTATGTAAACCAGTTCGCTGAATTTAATAATTACATTAATTCACCTGTTGCCGTATACAAGGATGAGTTATATAACCTTCCTTTCAACATGAACACGTTTAGCAAAATGTGGAATATTAAGACACCTAAGGAAGCTCAGGCTATTATTGAGGAGCAGAAGGCTGACTTAAATATTACAGAGCCTAAAAACTTAGAGGAACAGGCACTTTCATTAGTTGGTAAGGACATTTACCAGAAGCTTATTAAAGGTTACACAGAGAAGCAGTGGGGAAGAGACTGTACAGAACTTCCTTCATTTATTATTAAGCGTCTTCCACTTAGATTTACCTTTGATAACAACTATTTCAATGACAGATTCCAGGGAATCCCTATGGGTGGATATACACCTATCGTTGAAAAGATGTTAGAGGGTAGCGAAGTAATGCTTAACACAGATTACTTCGAGTTTATTAAGGATAATGCTGATATTGCAGACAAAGTTGTATATACAGGTATGATTGATGAATATTTTGGATTTAAGTTAGGTCATCTTGAGTACAGAACAGTAAGATTTGAGACTGAAGTTCTTGATGAGGAAAACTATCAGGGAAATGCAGTTGTAAACTACACTGAAAGAGAAGTTCCTTACACAAGAATTATTGAACATAAGCATTTTGAATACGGAAAACAGCCAAAGACTGTTATTTCAAGAGAGTATTCTTCAGAATGGAAGCCGGGCATTGAGCCTTACTATCCTATTAACGATGAAAAGAACGGAAACCTTTTTGCTCAGTACAAGGAATTAGCTGATAAGGAAGAAAATGTTATTTTCGGCGGAAGACTTGGAAATTACAAGTATTATGACATGGATAAGGTAATTGAAGCTGCATTAGAATGTGCTAAGGAAGAGTTAGCATAGTCAGAATAAATAATACTAAACTAACTACGTAGAAAATTGCAGGTTATAGATTTAACCTGTAATTTTTTATATTACAGGTTTTATAATTGGGATAATTCCTAATTTAAAATAAATAAAAAAGAAAGAAAGGGTAAAAATTATGAAAGGAAGATTATTAAAAGTTACCAGCGGCATTTTAGCCGTAGTTATGAGTTTTTCCTGTATTGGCAGGATTAATTTGCCGGTTGTGGCAGAGGAACACACAGCACACATTATAGAGGCAGGGAATTCCTATGAAGGAAATCCATTAAAGGGGATGTTCCCTTTTAGTGAAAGTAATGTGGCAATTCCACATAGTTTGGAATGGTTTTATATGCCTGTAAAGGATGTACAGACAGGAATGAATGAGTTTGACTGGAGCAAATTTGAAAAGAAATTACAGGAAACAGCATCAAGAGGACATCAGGCAATTGTAAGATTTTATTATGATTATCCGGGGGAAGAAACCGGTGTACCACAGTTTTTAATAGATGGTGGTCTTAATATGAGATATTACAATGAGCCGGGAGATTTAGGAGGAGCAGGATATTGTCCTGATTACGAAAATAAAACATTTAGACAGTCTATGAAAAATTTTATTGAAGATTTTGGTAAAAAGTACGATGGTGACGGAAGACTGGGATTTATAACTCTTGGACTTTTAGGATTTTGGGGGGAATGGCATAATTGGCCGTTTAATGGCTCAGATTCCACTAAGGCTAACTGGAGTATATCAACTACTGTCTACAAGGAAGTTTTAGATGCATTTGATAACAGCTTTAATAAAACGCAGTTAGTTGTAAGGGAGCCAAAAGATGGAATTGATTTTAGCAAATATGATGTAGGATATCATGATGATTCCTTTGGATACGCTACATTGTCAAAGGCAAATGGCGGTCAGTCATGGAGTTTTTGGCAGAAAGTAAAAAATGGAAAAGATCAGAATAAGTGGATGACCAATTGCATTGGAGGAGAGGTGTACCCTCCAAGTCAAAATGTAATATTTTCAGGAGTCACACCGGAAGAAGGGGGATTTCAGGACTTTGACAAATGTATTGAAGAAACCCATGCATCATGGATGATTTGTGCAGCAATAAGAAAGTATAGTGGAGTTACATTAGAAAATGCCAGAAAGGCATCTGTGAAAATGGGATATGACTTAAGGGTTTCTAAGGCTTATTATGACAATATAACTACAACGTCGCCTTTATATCTTAAGGTTGATATAAAAAATATTGGTGTGGCACCATTTTATTATAATCATGAATTGTGGCCGGTGGAAATTGGAATTAAAAAGGGAGATAGTGTTGTAAAAACATGGCGAACTACATGGGATTTGTGCGATATTGCAGCAGATGGAAAGGATTATTCTTTTGAGGATGTTATAAATAATCCGGACTTAGAAGCAGGTGACTATTCTATAGGAATTAAGGTTATAAATCCCGTGGAAAATGGCAATATTTTAGGATTTGCCAACAAAAATCAGGGAGCAGACGGGTGGCTTAATCTTGGAGATATACGCGTTACCGAAAAAGGCAGTGAAAGGGAAACATCCACATCTAAATTGCCGGAAGAAACTACTGTAAAGCCACAGGAAACAACTACAAATAATCAGGAAACCACAACTGTAAACAGACCGGAGGAAACTACAACAGCCGTACTGTCCATTTCAGCGACGGAAAATGATGGAAATATAAGCTGCCACATAGAAAACAGTAGTGGATGCACATATTCACAATTATACATAGATGCCGATAATAATATTAACACAGGATATAAGAAGGAAAATGCAGGTTTTGAATACATGGTGGAAAATGGAGTACTATATTACCATGCTTCAAATGACAGTGATTGGGGATGGAGTGAAGTTTCAGGTGCCGGTATCAAAGTTACTAAAACTGAAAATGAAATGGAAATTAACATAAGTAAGGATAGTCTTGGAAGCATATCAGAAGGCGCAAAAGTATGGTTCAAGGCACTAGATGCATCATGGAATGTTATGTCAACTACAACTGTGGAAGAAATTCAAAAGAATTTATCAGATAAAATTGTTATATCAGATGATATGGAAATTAACGGCTATCAGATAAGTACAACTCTTGGAGGAATGAGAACGGTTTATTCATTAAATGACACCGTAGAGGGACAGGAGGTATCAGAGGTAGGTTTAATATATGGATTAGGAGAAAAAGAAAATATTGCTTCTGATATGTTTGCAAAAACAGACAGCAACAAGGTTTATGTTTCAAAAGGTACAGAAGAAGTAGGAAGATTTTCTAATACATTTAGCAAATCACGAAGCTACGCAATGACAGTGCTATTTGCAACAGATATGGTAGAAGAATTTACTACAAACTATTGTGTTCGGGCATATGCAAAACTTAAGGATGGGACATATGCATACACAAATGTTTATCAGTACAATGTATATGATATAGCAGATAAACTGTATCAGGGTAAGCAAATGAACAACTATAATGCCCATAATTACTTATATGAGAATATTCTAAAAAAAGTAAAAAAAGATTATGAAATAATAGATTACGATTGGAGCGTAACTGTTACAAAATAAAACTGGTATTATAAATATGACAAAAATTGACTATACAGAAAATACCAGAATGTGAATATAATAAACCCCACAAGTACATATGAGAGGAGTATTCACAATGAAAACAAACAGTGTAACAGAAAAAACGTTTGGAAGAGAGCAGATTATTCGTATTGTTATAGCAGCAATCGCCATAGCATTAACTTATGTGTTTACGGCTTTTGTAAACATTACATTGCCTATTGCAATAAATGGTGGTCTTATTCACCTTGGAAACGTGCCACTTTTCCTTTTCGCAATTTTATTTGGTAAAAAAGTAGGAGCATTAGCCGGAGGTATTGGAATGGGATTGTTTGATTTATTATCCCCTTGGGCTATATGGGCACCTTTTACATTAGTAATTGTTGGATTAATGGGATTTGTAGTAGGTCTTATTTCAGAAAAGAAAAAAGGCTTCGGCTGGAGCGTATTTGCAATGCTTATGGCATTGATAATTAAAATAGTAGGATATTATTTTGCAGAAGTAATTATTTATGGGAACTGGGTTGCACCGTTTACATCAATACCCGGAAACATTATTCAGGTATTTGTTGCAGCAGTAATAGTTATGATAGTTATTGAGCCATTAAAGAAAGCTAAAAATTCATTAATGCCTCAGTAGGATTGGAGAATAAATGTACAAAATAATGACACCGGGGCCTACACAGGTAAAGGAAAATGTCAGAATGGCAAGAAGCCTTGAGTGTACAAATCCGGATTTAGATGAAGGTTTTGTTGAATTTTATAAAGAAACCTGTGAACTTATAAGCAGTCTTTTAGGAACAAAAAACGAGACCCTTATATTAGACGGTGAAGGTATTTTAGGATTAGAGGCAGCTTGTGCCTCCATGACTGAGCCGGGAGATAAGGTTTTAGTTCTAGACAATGGCATTTACGGAAAAGGATTTGCAGATTTTGTGTCCATGTATGGTGGAAAGCCGGAGCTTTACACAGTAGATTACAAAAACACTATTGACGTGGCACAGTTAGAGGAATACCTTGAAAATCATCATGATTATAAGTACGCAACGGTGGTTCATTGTGACACCCCTAGCGGAATGTTAAATGATATTTCAAAAATCTGTCCTTTATTAAAGAAATACGGAATAATGACAGTTGTGGATTCAGTTTCAGCAATGTTTGGAGAGCCTGTAAATGTAGATGAATTTAAAATTGATATTTTATGTGGAGGTTCCCAGAAGGCAGTTTCCGCACCTCCGGGACTTACATTTGTTGTGGTAAGTGATGATGCCAAAAAAGCAATAGATAACAGAAAAACACCTATAGCATCATTTTATGCTAACTTAAAGGTGTTTGAGGGATATTACGAAGCAAAATGGTTCCCATATACCATGCCAATAAGTGATATTTATGGACTTAGGGCAGCCTTTGACAACATAAAGGCAGACACCGAAATGCTTAAGAGACATGAGGTAATTGCTAATGCCTGCAGAAAAGCCATAACAGAAGCAGGTTTAAAGCTTCACTTAGAGTCAGGTTTTTCAAATACCGTTACAGTATTTGATGTGCCAAAGGAAACTACAGCCGGTGACATTTTAAAAGTAATGAGAGAAGATTACAACATTATGCTGGCAGGTTCCTTTGATGAACTGGCAGGACAGGTAATCCGTATCGGACACATGGGCTCAAATGCCAATTTAGATGACATGAAGGAAACAATGGATGCATTAAATGAAACACTAATTAAACTTGGTGTGGATTTAAAGGGCAACATTGGAGAAATATTTAAAGCAAATATTTAATTTAATATAATTTTATGATACCGGTTTGGTTTGGAAGGTGATTTGCAATAGTCAATGAAAAACGGAACCGGTATTTTATTTTAAAATGACAGCAATTGAGGTATACTAGCCATGGAATAAAATTAAAGGAAAAATTCATGGGTAATAGAAATATATTAAAATTATTGTTATCGTTTTTGAAAATAGGTTTGTTTACTTTTGGTGGCGGATATGCCATGATTCCGTTAATACAGCGGGAAATGGTTGAAAAGCACCAATGGATTACTTCTGACGAATTATTGGAAATGGTGGCAATTTCAGAAAGCACACCGGGGCCTATTGCAGTAAATATTGCAACTTTTGTGGGATACAGAGTAGGGGGAATCTTAGGTAGCTTTTGTGCTACTGTGGGAGTAATTCTTCCGGCTTTCTTTATTATAGTGGTGATTTCCCTGGCAATTAAAAAGTTTGAAAACCTCAAGATGGTACGTTACGGGTTTATGGGAATCCGGGCAGGAGTTTTGGCACTTATATGTAAGGCATTAGTAAGTATGTACCGGGAATGTGGCAAAAATCCATTTTCATATATTGTAATGGCAGCAACTTTTATTTTAGTGGCTTTTCTTAATGTTAATGTTTTGACGGTTTTAATTATGTGTGCCGGGGTAGGACTTATCTATTATTCAGTAATAAGGGGGAAGACTAAATGACGCTATTAATAAAACTCTTTATTACTTTTTTTAAAATCGGACTTTTCACCTTTGGGGGTGGATATGCCATGCTTCCAATGATTCAGGAGCAGGTTCAGACCAACGGATGGATTACGTCTCGGGAATTAGTTGATTTTATTGCTGTAAGCGAAAGTACACCGGGACCTTTTGCCATTAATATTTCAACATATATAGGTATGGAAAAAGCAGGAATACCGGGAGCTTTGTGTGCCACTGTAGGTGTGGCATTACCGTCGTTTTTAATAATCATATTTGTGGCTAAATGTTATGAAAAGTTCAAAACAAGCACAGTGGTAAAAGGATGTATGACAGGGTTAAAGCCGGGAGTAATAGGACTGATAGCAGCTGCGGTAGTATCTGTGGCAACCACTGTATTTTTCCCTGACGGTATTAAAAAAGTGGTGCTGCAAACTCCGGAAATATATATTTCTGCAGCAGTGTTTTTAATTATGTGCTTTTTGGCTTTTAAGAAAAAACATCCTATATTAATCATATGCCTTTCAGCGGTAATTGGGATTGTAGCAGGGAATTTCTTTGGACTGTAATTCATTAGAGGTAATGCAGATTCGTTAATTATGAAAGTTGACGCAACTTTTTGTGCAATGCTATAATTGATAAAAATATAATAGGTTATTTGGAAGGAGCAGGACAAATGGTAGAAAAAGTTACAGACACCATATTAAATGTTGGAGTTAATGATTATGATATAAAGATTTTTGAAAATCAGTATATATTAGAAAAGGGAATGGCATATAATTCATATGTTATTTTAGATGAAAAAGTGGCAGTGATGGATACTGTGGATGAGCATGTAACGGAAGAGTGGCTTGTCAAAGTGGATGAGGCATTGCTGGGAAGAAGTGTTGACTATCTTGTAGTGCAGCATATGGAACCGGATCATTCAGGCAGTATAATGGCATTGGTTAATAAATTCCCTAATATGAAAATAGTTGGAAATGCAAAAACTTTTCAGATGATAAATCAGTTCTTCCATGTGGATTTAGGAGACAAAAAAGTGGTTGTAGCTGAGGGAGATACATTGGAACTGGGAAAACATACTCTTAGCTTTGTAATGGCACCTATGGTTCACTGGCCGGAGGTTATGGTTACATATGATAGTGCTGAAAAGGTTCTTTTTAGTGCAGACGCCTTTGGAAAATTTGGCACCAGGGATGCAGATGAGGACTGGACATGCGAGGCAAGAAGATATTTCTTTAATATTGTTGGTAAATATGGTGCACAGGTTCAAATGCTTCTGAAAAAATTAGCAGGCGTTTCAGTGGAAAAAATATGCGCCCTTCACGGACCTGTATTAACTGAAAAACTTGAATATTATATTGGAAAATATGATATTTGGAGCAAATATGAGCCGGAAGATAAAGGGGTATTCATAGCCTATGCATCTATACATGGAAACACAGCCAAGGCAGCAGAAAAATTAAAAGAAATGTTAGAGGAAAAAGGTTGTGAAAAAGTTGCAATATGTGACCTGTGCAATGAGGACATTCACGAAGCAATAGAGGATGCATTCAGATATGACAGAATGGTACTGGCTGCCTCAACTTATGATGGTGGAGTTTTCCAGCCAATGGAGACATTTTTAAATATACTTAAATCGAAAAATTATCAGAAAAGAACAGTGGCTATTATGGAAAATGGCTCCTGGGCACCAATGGCAGCAAGAGCAATGAAGGCATCTCTTGAAACCATGAAACAGATAGAAATTCTAGAACCGGTTGTTTCAATTAAATCTGCAATGAATGATGAAAATGTAGAGCAGATGAAAAAAGTAGTAAAAGAACTTGTGAATTTATAAAATTAAGATTCAACTAAGATTTAATTGATTTTCTAAACTTTCACTTGAAATAATTAAGCTTCGATGTTAATATTTTAAGTGAACAAGGACGTTCGACATATGATATATGTGTCGGGTGTCCTTTTTTGCATTGAGAATCTTATCAGCCTACCCCCTAACAAAGGCTGACAAATAGGAATTTTGGTGCCAAGACTGAAAAATATATATTTAACGGAGGTATTATTTATGAACACAGGGGATACAGGATTTATGATTATCTGTGCGGCATTTGTATTTTTTATGACGCCGGGACTTGCTTTTTTCTATGGAGGACTTGTTAGAAGAAAAAATGTTGTAAACACTATGATGGTATGCGTAGCCATAATGGGATTATCAGTTTTTATGTGGACTTTATTCGGATATTCTTTAGCATTTGGTGGAAACCACGGCGGAATTATAGGAGATTTCAGATGGTTTGGACTAGAAAATGTAGGCATGGAGGCGGGGCCTTACGCCGATACAATTCCTCATCTTGTATTTTGTGCATTCCAGATGATGTTTGCAATGATTACGCCGGCACTTATAACCGGAGCTTTAGTAGGAAGAATGAAATTTAAGGCATTGTTTATATTTATTGCCTTATGGTCAATAGTTGTTTACTATCCATTGGCACATATGGTATGGGGCGAAGGCGGACTTTTGGCAGAAATAGGTTCCGTGGATTTCGCAGGAGGAGATGTTGTACATATAAGTTCAGGTGTCAGCGCTCTTGTTTTGGCAATTATTTTAGGAAGACGAAAAGGATATGAAAGAGTAACATATCGTATTCACAATATACCTTTTGTAGTTTTAGGAGCTACAATTTTATGGTTTGGCTGGTTCGGATTTAATGCAGGAAGTGCCTTAGGGGCAAACGGATTAGCTGCCCACGCTTTTATGACTTCAGCAATTTCTTCAGCAACAGCACTGTTGGCGTGGATGCTTCTTGATGTTATAAATGATAAAAAGACAACCTTAGTTGGCGCTTCTACAGGTTTGGTTTTAGGGCTTGTGGCAATTACACCGGGAGCCGGATTTGTTCCAATCTGGTCATCATTTATTATAGGTGCCTTAGTCAGCCCGATATGCTATTACGGAGTAATTCTGGTTAAGAAAATAATTAAAATAGATGATGCTCTTGATGCTTTTGGCTGTCACGGAATTGGCGGTATCTGGGGCGGAATAGCAACCGGAATATTTGGAAAAAGTTCAATTAACAGTGTGGCAAAATGGGATGGCCTGGTTTTTGGCGACTGGCGTTTATTTGCAGCCCAGATAGAAGGAATAGCTATAACAATTTTAATTGCAGTTGTAGGAACGCTGATTTGCGTAGGCATTGTCAGAATCTTCACACCTTTAAGAGTAACTCTTAGGGAGGAACAAATCGGACTTGATATTACACAGCACGGAGAAAGTGCTTACCCTACATTTAACGGAATGGATCAGTAGAATTTTAAAATAATAAATAACCTATATGGAGGTAATCATTATGATGATTAAAATAGAAGCAATTGTCAGGGAAGAAAAGTTTGAAGACGTAAAAAATGCTTTGGCAGACATTAATGTAAACGGACTTACGGTTTCTCAGGTTATGGGATGTGGAATCCAAAGAGGATATAAGGAAATAGTCCGTGGTATGGAGGTTGACATTCAGATGCAGCCAAAAATTAAATTTGAGATTGTAGTATCTTCTGAGGAATGGGCAGATAAAACCATAGCTGCAATTAAAAAGGCAGCGTATACCGGTGAAGTGGGAGATGGTAAAATTTTTAGCTATGAGATAAGAAGTGTTGACAAAATCCGTACAGGTGAGACAGGATATGCCGCAATTCAGCAGCAGGAATAAGACTTCAAGTAAAACTTAACCTTTTTCGCTTCTTGCCTAAAATATACAATAATGTTATAATTCAAAAATGTAAAAACTAAACTATGTAAGCCAATTAGAAAGGAGCAGGATGATGAGTGATTATGTAATCAGCTGTTGCTCAACTGCAGATTTATCAGCAGAGCATTTTGAAGAGAGAAACATTAATTATGTTTGTTTTAAATACGAATTAGATGGCGTAAGCCACTATGATGATTTAGGCAAAACAATGCCTTTTGACAAGTTTTATCAGGCTATGGCAGACGGAGCGGAAACAAAGACATCACAGGTTAATGCAGACGAATATGAAAAATATTTCAGAAAGTTTTTAGAAGATGGAAAAGATATTTTGCATCTTTGCCTTTCATCAGGAATTTCAGGCTCAATTAATTCAGCAATGATTGCAAAGTCAGCATTAGAGGAGGAATTTCCTGACAGAAAGATATATGTATTAGACTCCTTAGCAGCATCGTCAGGCTTCGGACTTCTTATGGATAAAGTGGCAGACCTAAGAGATGAGGGGATGTCAATTGATGAATTAAAGGATTGGGTAGAGGCAAATAAGAGAAGGGTAAATCACTGGTTTTTCTCTACTGACCTTACATTCTACATAAAAGGTGGAAGAGTTTCAAAAACGGCAGGATTTTTCGGAGGAATCCTTGGAATATGCCCGCTGTTAAACGTTGATTTAAACGGTAAGCTTATTCCGAGAGCCAAAGTAAAGGGAAAAAGAAAAGTAATAAAAGAAATAGTTGCCAGAATGGAAGAATTAGCAGAGGATGGGTATGACTATTCACAGAAATGCTATATTTCCAATTCTGCATGTTTAGAAGACGCACAGGCAGTAGCAGCCCTTGTTGAAGAAAAATTCCCTAAGCTTAACGGAAAAGTGGAAATTAACAGTATTGGAACTACTATTGGAAGCCATACCGGTCCCGGAACAGTAGCGTTATTCTTCTGGGGAAAGGAAAGAGTGGATTAAGCCGATTGCCCCATAAGGCATAAGGACCATTATCAGGTGTTTAGGCAAAAAGAAAGGATAATAATATATGAAAACAGCGGTTATGACCGACAGCAATAGCGGAATAAAGCCGGAAGAAGGAGAAAAACTTGGAGTTTTTTCTCTTTCCATGCCGGTTATTATAGACGGAAAAGTTTATTTTGAAGGAAAAGACATAGAAGAAAAGGAATTTTATGATAGTATGATTTCCGGAAAGGATGTGACATCATCACAGCCTTCACCGGGAGATGTTATGGATATGTGGGATAGCATATTAGAAAATGGTTATGATGAGGTGGTATATATACCTATGTCCAGTGGACTTAGTGCATCATGTCACGCAGCAATCCAGTTATCTGAGGAATACGACGGTAAGGTGCAGGTAGTGGATAATCACAGAATATCAGTAACCATGAGAGAAGCGGTAAAGGATGCCAAGTGGATGGCAGATAACGGTGTATCAGCTAAGGAAATAAAAGATGCATTAGAAAAAAATGCTTATGATTCAGTTATTTTCCTGACTGTAGACGACCTTAAATATCTGAAAAAAGGTGGAAGAATAACACCGGCAGCAGCAACTCTTGGTGCTGTTTTAAACATAAAGCCGATACTTACTACTGTAGGAGAAAAATTCGACGCCATTGAAAAAGTTCGCGGCATGAAGAAAAGTTTAGCAAAGCTTTTGGATTACACAGAAGAGTTTGTGAATAAAACACTAGCAGAAAAGCCGGATGCAGAAATAAGAATTGGTGCGGCAGGAACTTTTACAAATGATCAGGCAGCAGAAGAATGGTACAATGAAGTAAAGGAAAGATTCCCGAATGTTAAGGATATTTATTATAATCCTCTTTCTTTTAGCATATGCTGTCATACAGGCCCTGATGCAGTGGGAATCGGTGTAAGTGTAATACTTAGGGACGAATAAATATGAGTTATAAATTTTTCCAAAACAAGGAATGCGAATATTTTCCGTGCCATAAGGTGAAAGATACGAAAGATTTTAACTGTATGTTTTGTTATTGCCCACTATATCCCCTAAAGGATAAATGTGGCGGGAATTTTTCATACACCCCTAACGGTATTAAAGACTGTTCGGGATGTACTTTCCCACACCGGGCAAATAACTACGAATTGGTACTGGAAAAATTAAAGGATTTAATGTAGGACTTTTCCAAATATGGAAGAGTCCTTTTCATTATAATGAAGAAACCTATAATATCTATTATCATAATAACTTCTAAAACCTGTCCTAAGGTATATAAGGCACCAAAGTCGGAACCTAACCAGAAAACAAAGGTTGTAAGAATTTGCAGGGCAAAAGAAACGAACCAGGTCATTTTCCCCCATTTACGCTCATCACGACAGCAAACCTGAGGACACATCTTAAATAATCCACCACAAAACAGGAAAGTAGTTAAAACATTGCAGGCTAAATATACCATGCCGATAATCATGCCGGCTATACAAAGGCTTTCACCGTTTATAATAAAAGGAAGCACAGCCAAAACAATGTTTAAAATAATACCACTTACGGCAGACAATGAAGCCAGACTAAAACGTTTATTAGCTTTTCTCAAACTAAAGCATGCTACAAAAATACATATAAATCCCACAATATCATTAAAAATATCTATATGTATATTGTCAAAAAATACCTTATCAATAACCTTAGTTTCCACTGCATCGCTTGAAACATTAGTTTCACTGCCTACAAGGGGATGCCTTGTACTTTTACTTGAGGTATCCATCAGTTTATATGTACATGTGGCACCGTAAAGGGAATCAATATTATAATATTGAAACTCGCCGGTAACGGAAGATGAATTTTCGTATTTGTGGGGATATTTAATATTGGTTTTAACATCCATATCAAGGGCAATTAAAACAAATCCAACAGCCAGTAAAATAAAATATAAAGTAAAATGAGATTTCTTTGTGTTTGACATGATTCCTCCTAGTTTTACAAGATTATGACTTTCTCAGAACTAGCAAAAGTTATAAGCAAATATATAAGATGTTTTTACAACTAAAAACAATCTTTTGCTATGATATATGATACTAAAGTAATGGATTATCAATAATATCAAAAAAGAAAATCACACAATATATAATAACACGTAAATAGTCGTTGTTGGAAAATAATTTTAAGAATAAATGTAAATTAATATTTGCAATAAGCATGATATACACAATATCGAAATTTTATTATAACAAAAATATGGTATTAGGAATTATGATTTCAGTAGTATTTTTAATAGAATTATTGATAAATGAAAAAGTAGATAACTGATAATTAACAAAAAGAACTGAAGCGAAATACAGATCGCCTTCAGTTCTTTTTTTAGAAATAATTTAAGAATATTCTAAAAAAACATAATGCAATATTAGGCATTTCGTAACAAAAAAGTAATATAAATTAGTTTGTAAATTAAAATGAATAATAGTATAATAGGGTTTACTTTAAATTTGAAAGGAGTATAAACTAATGAAAGCATTGAAAAAAAGTATATCAATACTTATGGTTATTGCCATGATTGTAACCACTATAACAGGGGTTAATCTGGTAAATGGAACTAAGGAAGTAAGTGCAAAGGAAAGTGCAGCATATACAATTAAAGTTAATTTAGGAACTAATTGCACAACAATATATAACAGCAGGGGAAAAGCAATTAAAGCCATGATTTGCTCACCTAGTAATGAAACACCGGTGGGAACATTTTATGTACCGGTAAAATACAGATGGCATGAAATGATTGGCAATTGCTATGCACAGTATTGTACAAGAATTACAGAGGGAATATTATTCCATTCAGTATGGTACTACAAGAATGGTGATAAATCTACAATGTCAGTTTCAGCTTACAACGTTATGGGACAGAAGGCATCTCACGGTTGTGTAAGATTACTTTGCAAGGATGCAAAATGGATATATGACCATTGTGCAGTTGGAACAAAGGTAGTTACATTCTGGGGCAGCAAGAAAGATGATCCATTGCCAAGACCTTCATTTACACCAATTAGCAATGGAAAATTCACAGATTGGGATCCTACTGATCCGGACCCGGCTAACCCATATAGAAAGGCAGCACCTAAAATCAGTGCCGATACTACAAAAGTAGAATATGGAAAGAAAGTTAGACCTCTTGATTTAGTAACAATTAAAGATAGTGCAGGAAATGTGCTTACAAAGAAAAATGCAACTATCAAGGTAAAAGGAAAAATTAACACTAAGAAAATAGGAAAATATAAGGTTAAATTTACTGTTAAGGATTCCATTGGAAACACAAAATCAAAGACTATTACATTTTCAGTTGTAGATACTAAGAAACCTGTTATAACAGGAGCAAAATCTAAAAAGAATATTGCTATGGGAACATCTGAAAATCTTAAAAAAGGTGTTACTGCTAAAATGAAATCCGGAAAGAGACTTACATCAAAAATACAGACATATGTAAAATATAATAATAGAAGTGTAAAGGCTAAAAACGGAACATACAGATTTACTAAGGCTGGAACATATAAAGTTACATATAAAGTAAGGGGAACTAATAAGTTAGTAGCATCAAAAACAGTTACCTACAAGGTAGTTGACAAGAGAGTTAAGTTTGCCCTTAATACATCAGCTGTTACTATTAAGCAGGGCGAAGCCTTTGACCCATATAGCTATGTAAAGACTCTTAAAAATTATAAGAATGCTGATCTTAATGTAAAGAATAATATTACAATTAAGGGAGATGTGGATACATCTGTTCCGGGAACATATACTATCACATATACAGCTACTTATAACAAAAAGTCATATACAGCAAAGACAGCAACCCTTAAAGTTACAGTAGAAAAGGCAGAAGAGGAAACAACTCAGCCGGAAACACCTGGAGAGACAACTCCGGAAGAAACAACTACTGCAGCAGAATAGGTGGCTTAATAATGTATACATTTAATACTACGGTAAGTTATAGCAGATTAGATAGAAATGGCAGTGTTCCATACTATGAGATAATGAATTACCTTCAGGATTGCAGCACTTTTCAGTCTGTAGCCTTAGGTGTGGGACCTGACCATATGAAAGAGGTTAATAAAGGATGGGTGGTACTTGCCTACAAAATAAAACTTTATAAACCTTTGAAATTAGGGGATGAAATATGTGTTGGCACTGCACCTTCAAAATTTGGAAGGGTAATGGCTAACAGACAGTATTTCATCAAAGATAATGATGGTGAGTACGCAGTTAAGGCGGAAACCATATGGGCAATGATTGATCTAAAAAGCAGAATGCCCATAAGAATAAGCGACGATGAAACCAAAGCCTATTGTGAAGAAGAGATATTTGAGGAACTTCGTGTTTCAAGAAAATTAAGGCCTTCAGAAGATAGAAAGAAGCTTGAAAGTTTCAAGGTGCTTAGTTCATATATTGATGAAAACGGACACATGAACAATGCAAATTATTTGCGTGTAGCAGAGGAATACCTTCCGGTAAACAGGGATTTTAGTGAAATTGAAATTGTTTACAACAAAGAAGCCTTAGAAGGGGAGAAAATAATTCCTTATTTACATCAGGAGGAGAATGGACTTACCATTTCCTTTGAAAGTATGGATGGAGAGCTGCACACAATGATAAAGCTAACAAAATAAGTAATAAGCGGTATAAAATGGAAAAAAGAAATTTTAGAAATGAAAAAAGTGAATTAGATTCAAAAACTTTGGAATCAGGTGTAATAAAGCTGGGAAAAAGCCAGAATCTTAAGGTGGTAAAAAACACTGAGCACGGAGTTTATTTGGGAACGGAAGAGGATAAGGTACTGTTGCCTAAAAAGGAAGTTCCTGAAAATACAGCTGTGGGAGATACGTTGAGAGTGTTTGTATACAGAGATTCTCAGGAACGTCTGATAGCTACAATGGTACAGCCTGCTGCGGAAGTAGGGGAAACAGCATATCTGAAGGTTTCACAGGTAACAAATGTTGGTGCATTTTTAGACTGGGGACTGGGAAAGGAACTGTTTTTGCCATATAAGGAGCAGACAAAGGAGATAGAAGAAGGGGAAAAGGTTTTAGTAGGCATTTATATTGACAAAAGTAAAAGATTAAGTGCAACCATGAAAGTATATGATTATCTTACCTGCAATTCTACTCATGAACCGGAGGATATTGTAAGCGGAACAGTATATAATTATAATCCAAAGTATGGAGCCTTTGTGGCAGTGGACAATAAGTATCATGGACTTATACAGCAGAAGGAACTTACCCAAAAAGTGTATATAGGAATGCCTATCGAGGCACGAATAAAAAGTGTAAGACCTGATGGAAAAATGGATTTGTCATTAAGAAAAAAAGCATACCTTCAGGTAGATGATGATGCTAAAAAAATTGTGGAATTTATGGAAAATAACGGTGGAAAAATAGATTACACTGACAAGGCATCACCTGAGAGAATAAAAACGGATTTCAATATGAGCAAAAGTGAGTTTAAACGTGCTATCGGCAGATTGCTCAAAGAAAAACGTTTAACTATTGGTGAAAATAACATATTTTTAAACAAATAGTGCCACCCCTATGCAAATGTAACAAAGATTATTTCATTATTTTGTTTAATTACAATATAGCAATTTATGTCATTGTGATTTATTATTGTTGCATACAAATGGTTAGAGAAAACTATTTTTATTAGGAGGAAGAAAGTATATGGCAAGTTTATCATTAAGAAACATCTGCAAAGTTTATCCAAACGGATTCAAAGCAGTAAAAGATTTTAACCTTGAGATTAAGGACAAGGAATTTATTATTTTTGTAGGACCATCAGGTTGTGGAAAGTCAACAACACTTCGTATGATTGCAGGGCTTGAAGAAATTTCATCCGGTGAATTATATATTGGAGACAAATTAGTAAATGACGTAGAACCAAAAGACAGAGATATAGCAATGGTATTCCAGAACTACGCTTTATATCCACATATGACAGTATACGATAACATGGCATTTGGTCTTAAGTTAAGAAAAGTACCAAAGGCTGAACAGGAAAGATTAGTTAAGGATGCAGCTAAGATTCTTGACCTTGAGCAGTTACTTGACAGAAAGCCAAAGGCTTTATCAGGTGGTCAGAGACAGAGAGTTGCGATGGGACGTGCCATCGTTCGTAATCCTAAGGTATTCCTTATGGACGAACCACTTTCTAACTTGGATGCTAAGTTAAGAGTACAGATGCGTGTTGAGATTGCTAAGATTCATAAGAGATTAGGTGCAACAATTATCTACGTTACACATGACCAGACAGAGGCTATGACACTTGGTACAAGAATCGTAGTTATGAAGGATGGTGTTGTACAGCAGGTTGATTCACCAAAGAACTTATATGACAGACCGGTTAACTTATTCGTTGCAGGATTCATGGGTTCACCACAGATGAACTTCATTGATGCAGAAGTTGAAAAAGAAGGCAATGACATTAAGTTACATATTGGTCAGGCCAGAACATATATCACAGTTCCTGCAGAACAGGGCAAGAGACTTGAAGAAGGCGGATACATCGGTAAGACAGTTGTTATGGGTATCAGACCTGAAGACATTCATGATGAAGAAAGCTTCATTGAAATGTCACCTGAAAGTGCTTTCACAACAACTATCAGAATTTACGAATTACTTGGTGCAGAAGTTTACTTATACTTCGATGTTGAGGGATTTGATTGTACAGCAAGAGTAAATGCACGTACAACAGCAAGACCTGGTGATGAAGTTAAATTAGCTATGGATCTTACAAAGTTACATATCTTTGATAAGGAAACAGAGCAGGTTATTGCAAACTAAGAAACAGACACATTGTGTTAATATACAAAGGAACTGTTTACAATATTAAGCAGGTAAATATTATATTGGAGGATGCTGGTGCAAGCGAGTATTATATAGAAGTGTCTACCGACGGAGAAAATTGCGGAAGCAGAAGGAATGGGCAGACAACAGAATCGTAATGATGCCATCATCCTCTTTATTATGTCTAATGCGCGTTATGTTAGAATTGTGGGGACCGCAAGAAATACAAATCAAAGATCAACAAGCCCGGCAGTGACAACGGACCCGGTTACGGCAGAATCTGCGGAGACAACGACTCCGGTTGCAACGAAGTCTGACATGATAACTAATCAGGCAGCAACGTAGCCTGTCTCTACATCTGAACAGACTACAGCAAAGAGCTCTATAAAAGTCGCAAAAACCAAAGTGAAGAAGGCAGCGAAGGATAAAAATTCAAAGAGCGCAAAAATATCTTTGAAGAAAATAGAAGTGTTATGGTTCATGGCCTAGGATAAAGAAACTAAGCATGAAGTAGCATAGACAGTGTTCATTGACGAAAGAAAGGAGTTGCGGTGATTAATCAGATAAGGAAAAAAGAAAATCTGTTAAGACTGGTATTCATGATTGTAATGGTAATTATGCTTGTTCCGTTTTTTGGTATGAAAAAAGAAACGCAAGCCGCGCAAGCATTTGAAATTACTGCTCCAGCGAATAATGGATTAATTGGTGCAGGCTGTTTTGATATAAAATGGTCACCAGCTGTAGGATCATCTGTAAAAAACTATAAATTGTATATCGATGGGCAGTTGATTGCAACAACCAGTGATACCTCATATGAGTATTATACAACTAATGTAAAAATGTATACGGCATATGTAACGGCAGAATATAATAATGGAACAAGCAAGAGCACAGAAACAATAACTTTTGGAGTCACCAAAAAGGGGTTGTGTGCAAATGAGGAGATGGCAAGATATTTAGAGCCAGTGGAAATGAATATGGGCTGGTATTATAATTGGGCCGCATATCCACATACATATGAATCCTACAAAACAATGGAGTATGTTCCAATGATTTGGGGAACGGGAAATGAAGGAAGTATATCTTATGTAGCAGAAAATGGATATAAGCATCTGTTGGCATATAATGAACCGGATGCAGGTGGAGATATTGGAGGGAGCAACATAGATGTAAATACGGCGATTGGTCATTGGAATAATTTTCTGGGACATGATTATGTTTTGGGAACGCCGGCACCATCATTAAGCCCCTCATGGGATAATGGCGTGTGGTTTCGTACATTTATGAATGGAATCAATCATGATACGGTGGATTTTATTGCACTTCACTGCTATTACTGGCAATATACAGGAAAAGAAGCAGCTGAGACTTTTTTGAGAGAAGTGGTTGATAAAACATATGAGATGTATCATAAACCGATATGGATTACTGAATTTGCTGTTTATGGATGGCCGCATAATGACGTGGAACATATCGAATCCGTGAAAGAATTTATGAAAACTGCAATTGACGGATTGAATGCCAGACCTTATGTGGAAAGATATGCATGGTTTTCGTTTAATTCTACGAATGAGACGAATGGAATCGCATCATTATATAATTATGAGACAGGAGACTTAACAGAATTAGGAAGGCTGTATGTCGAGTATGGAAATCCGGAAGGATATGTGCAGTTACCACTTAAGGGACAAGAATACACATTATTTAGCGGGACAAGAAACACTTTGTTAGATGATGCAGTAACAATCAAGGATGAAATTTATGAGAATTTTGTAAGAAAGTCAGGAGTCAGCGTTGTTTCCACATCTGATGAAGGGAGTGACACTGGGGCAGATAAAGCAATTGACAGCGATATTGGAACCAGATGGGCATCTGCGCAAAAGGTGGACCCATCGGGATTAACGATTGATTTGGGACAGATTATTAATTTGAAGCAGATTAATATTATATGGGAAACAGCGAGTGCGAGAGAATATGATATAGAAGTGTCGTCAGATGGCCAAACATTCACGCGAATTGCAGAAGAGCGAGATGGAATTTCGTATAATTATAAAAATGACACGATGATTCTAGATAAAATGGTGAATGCCCGCTATATAAGAATTAATGGCACGTCTAGAAACACAGAATATGGGTATTCTATATGGGATATTGCTGTTTATGGAAAAAGTATTGATACAAAACCAGAGATAATTACAAGTGACAAAGTTAAAATCGAGGGATATCAGATAAGTGCCGTGAAAGGTGGAAGCCGAGTAATTGGTTCGGTAGAACCACAAATAAATAATGCCAGAGTCCTAAAATGGGGTTTTATATATGCATTAGATAGTTCCGAAGGACAGAATTTTAATGTGGATGATCGTGATATACGCATAGATTCTGATAACGAATATGTCAGAGTGTTTGAAACAAGCGATCAGGGAAACAGTAATGCTGTTTTAGGAGAATCATCCACAGCAATGTACTTTGTGAGAACAATGTTGTTCGCATCCACTACAGAAAAAGAATTTACTACGAAGTACAAGGTTAGAGCTTATGCTCAGCTACAGAATGGAGAATATGTGTATAGCAATGTATGTACATTTTCGGTTTATAATATCAGTGATTATCTGTACAGAAATAAGAAAATGAGTAACCTTTTATCTCATGAGTATTTGTATAACAATATATTGAAAGTGGTAAATCCATCTTATAAGAAAGTAGATTTTGAATGGTCGAATATTCTTGCAAAATAAATACAAAAAGGATAGTAAAAGGGGCTGTAAAAAAAGTCTCCTAAAAGTAAAACAGCTATGAGTTCGCGCTCATAGCTGTTTTTGGCTATAATTAATTATGCGACTAATTAATCAGGCTCTTTGTCAAGCATGGGGTAATCACTTATATATATAAGTTTGATGACAGATATGAAGGGCAGAGGGAGAAGCGTACACAAAAAATTCATTAAAATTTAAAATATAATGGAAGGCTTTCTCTTGTGTTTTGCTAAAAACTGGGTTAGAATATAAGTTGAATGATTGTTTAGGCAAGGTATAACTACAAGGAGAATATATATGATTTCAAATCAGATTTTACAAAATACAATTGAGGGAATAAAAAGCATATCAAGGGTTGATTTGTATGTGGCAGATACAGACGGAAAGATAGTTGCCAGTACTTCCCAGGTAGGAGAACAGTTTGGACATGCTATAATGTCATTTGTAGCATCTCCGGCAGACAGCCAGTCAGTTCAGGAATATCAGTTCTTTAAGGTTTATGACGAAAACCAGTTAGAACTTATTCTTATAGCTCAGGGAACCAGCGATGATGTATTTATGGTTGGAAAGATGGCAGCATTTCAGATTCAGAATCTGTTAGTAGCATACAAAGAAAGATTTGACAAAGACAACTTTGTTAAGAATCTTCTTTTAGATAATCTTCTCCTTGTTGACATTTATAATAGAGCAAAGAAATTACACATTGATGTGGATGCACGTAGATGTGTATGCATTATTGAAACTAAGAATGAAAAGGACAGCGTGGCATTAGAGACAGTGAGAACTTTGTTCTCCGGTCAGAAGAAGGATTTTATTACAGCTGTTGATGAAAAGAGCATTATTCTTGTTAAACATTTAGATGACAAGCAGGGATATGAGGAAGTAGAACGTATAGCTAACACTATTGTAGATATGCTTAATACGGAAGCTATGGTAAAGGCGAATGTGGCATATGGAACCATTGTAAAAGAAATTAAAGAGGTTTCCCGTTCATATAAGGAAGCAAGAATGGCGTTGGATGTAGGAAAAATATTCTTTAGTACAAAGAGTGTTGTTGCTTACAACAACTTAGGAATAGGAAGACTTATATACCAGTTACCGATTCCGTTGTGCAAAATGTTTATTAAAGAAATCTTTGAGGGTAAATCACCGGATGAGTTTGATGAGGAAACACTTTCTACCATTAATAAGTTCTTTGAAAACAGCTTGAATGTTTCTGAAACATCAAGACAGCTTTATATACACAGAAATACATTGGTATACAGACTTGATAAACTACAAAAGAGCACGGGATTAGACCTCCGTGTATTTGAGGATGCAATAACCTTTAAGATTGCATTAATGGTAGTTAAGTATATGAAGTATATGGGTAACACAGATTTTTAAATAAGTGGTATGGATGAACACCGGTGTTGGTGGGACAACTACTTAGAGGATGCTTAAAAGTGAAAAGCAGAGTATATTGCTTTTCACTTTTAATACGTTATGAACATATTTACGTGATTAATGAGATTAAATAAGGAGAAAGTAAATGATTAAAATTGAAGGTGTAAGTAAGACTTATGGAAACGGGGCACCGGCACTGAATAATTTGAATCTTGATATAGATGATGGAGAGTTTGTATTTGTTGTGGGAGCCAGTGGCTCAGGAAAATCAACATTTATAAAATTATTGCTTAAGGAGTTAAATCCTACAGAAGGAACCATAACAGTTGACGATGTTAAATTATCAAAGCTTCGCTCAAGAAGCGTTGCAAAATACAGAAGAAAAATAGGTGTAGTATTTCAGGATTTCAGATTATTGCAGGATAGAGATGTATATTCAAACATTGCCTTTGCACAGCGTGTAATAGGCGTGGCACCTAGGGAAATCAAGAAAAATGTATCCAAGGTTCTTGCTTTGGTAGGATTGTCGGAAAAGTATCGTTCAAATCCTAACGAGTTATCAGGTGGAGAACAGCAGAGAGTTGCTCTTGCCAGAGCTATTGTAAATAAGCCGCAGATTCTTTTGGCAGATGAACCTACAGGAAATCTTGACCCGGAGAATTCATGGGAAATCATGAAATTATTAGATAAAGTAAACAGACAGGGAACCACCGTTATTGTAGTTACCCACAATATGGAGATTGTGGAGAAAATGAATAAACGTGTAATTACAATGAAAAAAGGTGTCAAAGTAAGCGACAGCAAGGTGGTGGAATAAATGAATGCAAGAACAGCCGGATATTGTGTAAACCAGGGATTGGTTAACATAAAAAGAAACAAATTATTTTCTTTAGCGTCAATAGGAACTATTGCAGCGTGTATTTTCCTTATAGGTGTTATTTTTACTATTATTATTAATGTAAACTTTATGGAAAAGCAGGTTGAGCAAAATCTTGGAGTAACAGTTTTCTTTGATAAGGGAATTAAACAGGAACAGATTGATGCTATAGGTAATGAAATTAAAAATGACAGCCGTGTAGACAAGTATGAATACACATCTGCTGACGAAGCATGGGAAGGATTTAAGAAAAGTTATTTTGAAGATGACCCGGATTTAGCTTCAGGATTTGACAAGGACAATCCTTTAGCTAACTCAGCGTCATATACAGTCTTCTTAAAGGACATTAATCAGCAGGATTCTTTCGTTAAGAAAATGGAAGGTCTTGATGGAGTAAGAAAGGTTAAACATTCGGAACAGGCGAAAGAAACACTTTCTACCGTAGGAAAGGTTTTAGGATATATTTCGGTGGCACTGATTATTATTCTGTTAGGTGTTGGTATATTTTTAATAAGCAATACGGTTATGATTGGAATTTCCGTAAGACAGCACGAAATAAAAATAATGAAACTTATTGGTTCAACCAACGCTTTTGTAAGAGCGCCATTTATAATAGAAGGAATGATTATCGGATTAGTTGGTTCAGCTATACCGCTTGTCCTGATAAGAGTTATATATAACAGATTGGTAGCTTTGGTAATGTCAAAGTTTGGCGTTATGGCAAGTTCAATCTCTTTTGCATCAGTACATGAGATTTTTTCGGTATTGGTGCCAATGGGATTAGGAATAGGAGCAGGTATCGGACTTATTGGTTCGGTGTTATCACTTAGAAAACATTTGAAAGTATAAGAGGAAGCACAATGAGAAAATTATCAAAAGTATTAGGAGCCGGATTGGCAATAGTGTTAAGCATAAGCATGGCTGCACCATCATTTGCCGACGTAAACAATGAAAAAGATAAACTGTCAGACTTAAATGCCCAGAAAAATAAAGCTGCTCGGCAGAAAAATGAGCTTGAAGCATCAAAGTCTGATGCAGAGGCGTATATTAGTCAGGTGGACAAGCAGCTGACTAAACTTGCCACAGATATTTACGAGACAAATCAGAAATTAGACAAAACTAAGGACAAGATTGACAAAACTAATAAAAAATTAAAAAGTGCTCAGGAAAGCATTACGGTTCAGTATAGCGATATGAAGCTTAGAATTCAGTATATGTATGAAAATGGCGACACGCAAATGCTTGATTTGATTTTAAATTCAGAAAGTATAACTGAGTTTTTAAATAAGGCAGAGTACATTACTGAGTTGTCACAGTATGACCGAAAGATGCTTCATAAGTTAAAGGAAACAAAGCAGGCTATTGCTGATGCTAAGGAAACATTAGTTACAGAAAAAGAAAATCTTGTAACTATGCAGAAGAAGCAGAAAAACGACAAGGCACAGTTAGAGCAGTTATCGGATTCAAAGAAGAAGGAATTGTCTACATATGTTGCCCTGTTAGAGGATAATGAGGCAAACTCAGCTGCGTTAGACGCGGAAATCAGTGCTCAGGAGCAGAAGGTGGCAGCAGCTGAACAGCAAAGCATTGATGCTGCAAAACAGGAAGCAGCAAGAAAGGCTGCTCAGGAAGCACAAAATGCAGCTAATAATAACAATAACAACAATAATAATAATCAGAATAATGGTGGTTCCCATTCAGGAAACGGCAGTTTTGGATGGCCTTGCCCGGGATATACCAGTGTGTCATCAGGATATGGTTACAGAAGTGATCCTTTCTCAGGTTCAAGTTCATTCCACAACGGAATTGATATACCGGCACCGGCAGGAACGCCTGTTGTAGCTGCATCATCAGGAACTGTTGAGTGGGCAAATTTAAACCCGACAGCAGGAAACTGGATTGGAATTAATCACGGAAATGGTGTATATACTATATACATGCATATGTCAGCGTTGCTTGTAAGTCCGGGAACACAGGTAAGTGCAGGTCAGACTATAGGGCTTGTAGGAACTACAGGTTCGTCTACAGGTAACCATTTGCATTTTACAGTAAGAGTGAACGGAGCTTATCAAAATCCATATGACTATTTGAATTAAAATATTACAGAAAGTGACGACACAGAGATATGAAGAAAAATAAGACAAAATTTTTACCCGGTTTTTTAACGGGAGCCTTTGTAATGCTTATAGTGGCAATATGCGTTGGTTTTGGAATAAACGCAGTAAAAACAGAAACAGGAAGCAAGACAACCATAAGCAGTGAAGTCTCCGGAAAACTGGATTTTCTGAAAGATGTAATAGATTTAAAGTATCTTGAAAAAACAGATGAAAAGACTCTTGAAGAGAATATATATAAAGGATTACTTCAGGGATTAAATGATCCGTATTCAGTTTATTATACAAAGGATGAATATGATGCATTAAAGGAAGAAACTTCAGGAAGTTATTGCGGAATTGGCGCATTAGTTTCGCAAAATGCGGACACAGGTGTAATTACTGCCATTAATGTTTTTAAAGGTTCACCTGCAGAAAAAGCAGGAATGAAAAATGGAGATATTATATTTAAGGTAGAAGATAAGGAAGTAACCGGGGAAGATTTAAACAATGTTGTGGCAAAAATGAAGGGAGAAAAAGACACGAAAGTTAAAATTAACGTGTACAGAACCTCTGAAAAAGAATACATTGATTTAGAAGTAACCAGAGACAAGGTTGATGTTCCGACAGTAGAACACAAGATGCTTGATAAGTCAAAGGGCATAGGATACATTCAAATTACCCAGTTTGAGGAAGTGACGTATGACCAGTTTAAGGAAGCATTAGATGATTTGAAGAAGCGGGGAATGAAATCAGTTATATTTGACTTAAGAAACAATCCCGGTGGACTTTATGACACGGTATGTGAAATGTTAGATGATTTGTTGCCGGAAGGAACATTGGTTTATACCAAGGATAAGGATGGAAACAAGCAGGAAAAGAAATCAGATGCTAATTTCTTAGATATGCCTATGGTAGTTTTACAGAATGAGAACAGTGCCAGTGCTTCAGAAATTTTTTCAGGAGCCATTCAGGATTTTGGAGCAGGAAAGATAGTGGGAACCCAGTCCTTTGGAAAAGGAATTGTACAAAGTATTATTCCTTTAAGTGACGGTTCTGCAGTTAAACTTACTGTAGAAAAATACTATACACCTAAGGGCGTTAACATTCATGGCAAGGGTATTACTCCTGATGTTAAGGTGGAGATATCTAAAGATGGTAAAAAGGATAATCAATTGCAAAAAGCAATAGAGGTTATTGAAAAAGAAAAGTAATAAAGGAAAAAATACTATGCCAAAGATTAACAGTGATAGTTTTATATTCAGAATAGGCAATAAAGTGTTTGATGTGATTGCGGTAAGCCTTTTGTGGTTTGTGTGTTGTATTCCGGTAATAACAGCAGGGGCATCAACTACTGCACTATATGATACGGTGTTTAGGAATATACGGCAAAACCGTGGATACTGCTATAAGGGATTTTTAAAATGCTTTAAGGATAATTTCAAAAACACGGTGCAGGCATCAATAATATTTGCCATACTTACAGTGGTTAGTATGTGGGATATATCCTTAGCACTTGGTGGTGGCTCCGTAATTTCCGGATATCAGATTACATTTTTTATACTTTGGATTCTTGCCATGACATGGGCAATATGGACATTTGCGTTAACGGCAAGATTTGAAAATAATTGGAAAAATACACTAAAAAACGGACTTTTAATGTTTTTTGCACATCTTCCGGTAACACTGGGTATGGCTGTAATATTTGCTTTATCGGCAATGCTTGTTTGGGACATACCTGTACTTATTGTAGTTTTGCCGGTGGGAGGAATGCTGTTAGACAGCTTTATGCTGGAAAAGGTGTTTAAGAGATATATTAAGTAGAAAATATTTGTCTGTAAGGTAATGAAACAGATTATTTGATAAAAAAATGATGAGAAAAAGGACGCAGAGCGAAAAGTCGGATGACAAAGCTCTGTGTTTTTTTATTACATAAAAATAGTTTAATCAGTTCGCTCAAAAATCAATGATTTCAAAAACGTTTTTCTTGTTAAAAGTGCCGAAAATTCACCAGAAGGCTATCTGCACTAGTGCAAAATAGTTGACAACCATAAAATAAAATATGATAATTAAGGAACATGCGTGGTGCGGAACCATAATATTAACGTAAAATATAGAGAAAAATTGGAGGGCTATATGGTGAAAATTTTAGAGAAAATTAGGAAATTTAGTAAGGAAGAAAGCGGTGCTTCCATGGTTATGGTAGTGTTGAGTCTTGTGGTGATTTTCGGATTTACGGCATTTGCAGTGGATTTTGGAAATGCTTACACAACCAAGGTAAGTATGCAGGATGCCTGCGATTTATCAGCACTGGCAGCGGCAGATTCATTGCCTGAAAGGGCAAAAACGGAAAGCGTTGCAAAGGAGTACGCAGAGCTTAACGGTTATGATGCAAAAAATGTAACAGTAAACATACTGGATAATGGTGAAAAAGTTGAGGTTAAAATCAAGAAAGATGTAAAAACCTATTTTGCCGGTGTAGTTGGATATAGCGAATTGCCTGTTGCATGTAAGGCAGTTGCAGCAGCAGGCGAAAAAGGAGCCAAGGATTATGCTATTTTCTCAGGAACCAAGGCATATTTTGGATTGCATGGAAGTGTTAATATTCCTGATGGTGATATTCATGCCAATGGTGCAGCTGACATATCAGGTACCCTTAATATTGACAATGGAGTTATAGAGGTGCCGAAGTTTAATAACAAGGGTTCATCAGGTAATTATGAAACATATGAAGATGAGGACAACTATATAGAAATGCCTAACTATGAAGACATTATAAATGAAAGAATTCCTTATGTAGAAGATTCGGAATATCAGGTTATTGATGGAAATTTCCCGGATACTCAGTTCGCAAAAAGTCATACACATGATGGGGTTCTTACAATTGAAAGTGGAGAAAAAATATATGCAAACAGCCATTTGAATATTGGTGAATACAATGGAATTAAAAAGTTAGTTATAAAAGGAATTTTAAAAGTAAATGGAATGGAGATAAGTTCCGAGTTGGTGGTTGAAGGAAGTCTGTTTTCGGAAGGATATTTAGGAATACAGGGCAAAGCTGATATTAGTGGTGTTATGATGTGTAAGGCAGATATTGTATTTGCCAATGATGTTGTGCTTAGTGGAGCAACAATTGTTGCTGACGGTCAGGAAATCAACTTTGCTAATGGCAAGCAGGTACTTGATAATTCAGTAGATGGAAAATATTCAGCTGTTTGGGGAAGAGGAAACACTCATATTAACCTGAACAGTGACAAAATGGATGTTAAGGCATTATTTTATTCACCTAATGGTGAGTGTATTATGAGTGGAAAAGAAGTAACTGTAAAGGGTTCAATAACAGCTAATCAGGTTGGTACAAACAATGGAACGTTAACTGTAGAACTTCCAAAAAATGATCCAAATTGGCCTTTTGGAGGAAGAACACAGTCCGGTAAAGCAAAGAAAAGTGCAAAGTTAGTTGAGTAATAGAGTATTTACGGATACGAGGGTAGGAGAAGTATTAATTATGAGAAAATTTTCAAAGAAGTTTTTTAGCATTACACTGGCTGTGGCTATGACGTTTTCAATTATTCCCGGAACAGATTTTTCAGGGCTTATAAAAAACGTAAGTGCAGCGGAATCAATGGTTGATGATAATATACAGATTACAACCAATATAATACCTGATGTGCAATTGTGTTATGCAGTTAGGTATATAATTGGTGGAGATAAGTACGCAAATATTACAGTAAAGGATTTAAGGACATATACAGGTAAAATCGATTTGTCAACATACCCGGATTATGACAAAATAGAAAGCTTGGAAGGCTTGGGATATGCAAGAAAGGCTTCGGCGATTGATGCTTCAAGACTGTCAAAAGTTAAAAGGATTGAGGCAAATGAGTTTCAAAATTGTGGATTTAAGCAGTTTGGAATGCCATCAAATATTGTGGAAATAGGCAAAGAAGCATTTTTTAACTGTGCCAATTTGGAAACTGTTGATTTACCACAGACACTGGTTACAATTCAAAGTGAGGCATTTAGAAATTGTAAGGCTTTAGATGGGATAGTGCTTCCGGAAAAAATAGCTAAAATTGGAAATAATGCATTTGCTATATGTGAGAATTTAAAGTCTATAGTTATACCTGATGGTATAAATGCAGCCATAGAAAATGCCGGAGATGATTCGGTTGTAGGAATTGGTGGTGGCGTTTTTGATGGATGTATAAGATTAGATTCGGTTAAATTAGGTGCAGGAATGACAGCAATTCCGGCAGGATTTTTATCCAACACTACTAGCCTTAAGAGTATAGAAATACCGGAGAAAATTGTAAAAATCATGGATAGTGCATTCTCCGGAAGCGGACTTTTGAAAATAGATTTGTCTGCAAATACCGGAATTACAGCTATTGAAACCTCGGTATTTGAAATGTGTGAAGAATTATATAGTGTAAAGCTTCCTGACAGTATAGAAAGAATAGAGGAAGGGGCATTTAATAGTTGTAGCTCTTTGTATGATTTTTCTTTTGTAACAAAACTTACAAAACTTAAGACAATAGGAAGAAGTGCATTTTCTCATTGTGGTTTTGGGTCTGTGGAAATACCAGGAACCGTAGAATCCATTGGTACATATGCATTTTCTGGAAATGGTTCAATGGAAGAACTGGTTGTTGACGATTTCCCGGAGGTAAAGGGAGATGTTGTAAAGAAGATAGGACATTATGCATTTTCAGATTCAATACATCTTAAAACAATAAAATTACCTACGGATAACGAATACAACCAGAGGGTAACATTGGAAATCGGTGATTATGCTTTTAGCGGTTGTAGTCGTATGGAAAGTATTAATTTTCCGGCAAATCTCACAAAAATAGGAGACTATGCCTTTAATGAGTGCGGATATAGTGTAACTGACTGGGCTAAAGATAATGATGAGTTTATAGGAATAAACAAGGCAGTAAGATATTATATCATGCCTGATGATATACATACTTCTAAAGAAGATGGAGACAACAAGGTTATATTATTTTCAAATGAAAATGCAAATTATTATCAGCCTAAGGAAGCATATGTTAATCCGGACAAATTAAAAAAATCTGCTAAAGAGGTAGGAGAAGGTTCCATTGTAGTATATATTCAAATATCTCGGAGTGATCCGAGTTATGCTTTTGCGAGTGAACTCCATTATCAATATGTGGTAGGGTTACCTAACGCTGACTTATCTAAATGTTCAAAATTAACATTAGGAAAATATGCGTTTTATAGGTGTTTGAATTTAAAAAAGGTATCATTACCTAAAGAATTAAAGGTTATTCCGGAGTATGCTTTTGCAGAATGCTCAACAAATATTTTAATGGGAAATGGCTTAGCTGTTTCAAGTTTAGGCGTAAAAGCCATAGATGATGAGTGGTATACAGGACTTGAAACTGTTGAGATGGGTGACAATATCGAAAAAATTGGACGATTTGCATTTTATAACGATTTCAATCTTGTTATAGATGATGAGTTGCCGCAGGCTTTAAAGGTAATAGAGAATGGTGCATATCAGGGATGCGAGTCTCTAAAGAGTGTTGTGTTACCTAGGAATCTGGAAACAATAGGCGATAATGCATTTGCAGATTCTTCAAGGATTGCGGAAAAATATATGACAGACAAAAAGGAATTGAATTTGGATGCATCATATGCAGGAAAATTACAATATATTGGATTAGGAGCATTTAGTAATAGTGGATTAAGAAGCTTTGTTATGGACAAAAATGCACCGCTTACAATAATTAATAGAAGTACTTTTTATGGATGTCAGTATTTGGATACAGTGGTATTAAGTAAAGCTGTAGCATGTGTCGATAATCAGGCTCTTGGAGCATGCATAAGATTAAAATCGGTAAATGTTTATGATAAGTGCACATTTAAAACGGATTCCATAAAGGGTGGAATTGATAATGAAAAATTCCCGATAACCGAATGGTCAGGAATTGGATATTCCAGCAATGGAAAATTCTATTTAACAACATATACTTTTAACCTGGCTATTACACCATTAAATGACCAGATAACAGTCAGACTTAATGAGGAAACAATTATACCTCTTTATACTATCGCTTCGGATTCAAATGGTTATTACTCACAGGTTAAAATAGCAGATAATTCGTATTTATATGATGCAAAGATAGGCAACCTTGATGGTGAAAAAAATCCGGAAAGAACAAAGATGGTACCAACACAAAAGATAGCTGTAAACAAAGCAGATAAAAATGACTACACTGCTGCATACCAGAATTCAGCCTATGCCGTAGCACTTAAGGGATTAAGTGAAGGAGAAAAAATAGGTGTGAACATACAGGAATACCTTCAGTTGAGAACAGCGGATGGAGTTGTTTTGGTATATTCACCAACTGTAAGCTATGTGGCAGATGTAACAAGGGTGCCTTGTGTTGATATAGTAATGGATGATAAACAGTATATTAGTGTTGATGAGAAAGCCGGTGTGAAAATATCACCTAAATTTGTATCAAAAACCGGTGATCATATTACAGATACTGTTGAATGGGATGTATTAACCGGTGCGGATTATATATCAATGACGGTAGCGGATGATGGATTATCAGTTACGATATCACCTAAAGGCGGAAGCTGTGGTACTGCAAGTATCAGGGTGAAAGCCGGTCAGGTAACCAAGGTTATATATATTAATGTGGTTTCGCCTGCAAATCTTATTACAATTAGTCCTAGAGGCTCTATAGATATGATGTATGGAACTACAACTGACATTGAAGCTTCAGAAATACTTCTAGGTGATGATGAAAATGCTGAATATAGAGATACCATTAAGTTTACAAGTAGTAATGAAAAAATTGTAAAAGTTACAAAAACTACGGAGGTAGACGGAAAGTTTGTATGTACCTTACAGGCTGTTGGAGCGGGAGAAGCTACAATAAATGCGAAAGCTATGGCAGGAAGAGGTCAGGCAAGTCTAAAGGTATGCGTATCTTCAAAAAATTTGAGAATCAAATTGTATGATGGAGAAGGAAACGAGTTAAAAATAGAGAATAATGGTAAAGTTTATATCACAGATGAAATATCTTACATTTATGGATTTAATGAGGAATTATTAAGTAATGATATTATAGTTAAAAGCAGTAATGAAGATGTTGTAAAAACTAATGTAAATACTTTTGCCAATAAGATTAGTTTTAGACCACTTAAGGTTGGAAAGTCGCAAATTACCATTTATCCGGCTGTTGGTAACGAAGAAAACGGCGTAACTTTTACGATGCACGTAAATGGTAATATCACGGATATTCGCCTTTCAAGTAAAAGTATTCAGGAAGGGGCAACGGAATCAGTATTCTCTTACATGACTAATAATTTTAGAGACAGAATAACTGAAGCTACAGAGGAAAATTATAAGAAAATTACAAATAATAAAATTGAGTTTGTTTCGGGCAACCCGGATAAAGCTGTTGTGGATAATTATGGTAATGTAACAGTTAAAAAGTATTCTGAAAATGAGAGAACCGTCACCATCACATGTAATGTTTACAATGATGATGGGGAAATAATAAAATCAGAGTCAACAACTATAACTATAGAAAAACCTAAGGTAACCGGAGTTAAAATTACAGGAAATACTAATATTAAGGTGGGTCAGACTGTAAAATTGGGAATAGAAATATTGCCACATACAGGTGATTACAACGATATTATTGTTGATTTGGTTGAGGGTAACTATGTGACTGCAAAATGGGAGTTAAGTCAGGATCAGAAGACACTTTCCGTAACAGGTATAAATGCAGGTACTGTTGTATTAGAAATACGTGCTAATAAAAACAGAATTTTGCAGGCATCAAAAACAGTTAAAATAGTTGTGTCGAAGCCGTCTGTTTCAGTGAAAGCACCTGGTAAGGCAAAATGGGCAAAATGCAAAGGTGGAAAAAAGAAAATATCATTGAAGTGGAAAAAAGTCTCAGGAGCTACCGGTTATCAGATACAGATATCAAAAAAGAAAAAAGGTGGATATAAAACTGTTAAGAAGATAAACAGCGGAAAGAGTTTGGGGTGCACAATTAAAAAACTTAAGAAAAAGAAGAAATATTATTTTAGAATAAGAGCCTTTGTTAAAAAATCCGGTGTCACAAAATATGGCAAATGGAGTGGAATTAAGGCAGTCAAGACCAAATAATATACAATATAGCACCGGTTGACAGGGCTGAATTTAGTGCAATATTTATAAATTTAAAAAATTCACTAAATGAAATCGTTACAAGTGCAAAAAAGGTGTTGACAAAACAAATTGTGAACATTATACTAAAAAACATAACAAGCAGACAAAATAATGTGCAGATTTTTAAAGTTTAACGTTAAATCAAAAAAAATAAATTGTTCTATTTTGAACAAAAACTGAATATATTAAAAATATATTTGTTTAAAATGACGGTGCATAAATAAGTATAGATGCTGGTTATGAGTTGAAAATTACCGATTTAAGTAATTTTTTCAACATTGAGTTGTTGAAAGTATTATAAAAAATTATAAGTTAAGAAGGGAGAACATTATGTTAAAGAGATTTTTAAAGGATGAAAGCGGTCAGGGAATGGTAGAATATGCATTAATCATTGCATTAATCGCTGTTGCAGTTATCGGAGCTATCACAGTTTTATCTCAAGGAATTGAAGGAAAATTCGGCCAGGTTACAAACAATCTTAAATAAGAGAAAACAACCAGATGATTTGGTTATTGATAATCATGATGACCTAGGATGGGTTACATACTAAGGTTGGGTATATAGGAATTTGTATGATTGCCTATATATCATAATTGATGATAAGGCGGGTCTTATGGACTCGCCTTATTTAATATAAAATTTATACATGATGTGAATATGACGTTATCTGGTGAGCAACTAATCTGGTTTACATGAGGTGTTAAATTATGGAGATAGTGGCAATAAAAATGTTAATTGGAATGATATCCGGTATTGGATGCAGTCTTATTAGTATTTTTTTTGAAAAGGTTCTTTTAGAAAAAAGAAGCCGGGTGTTTAAAACAAGCAAAAAGGAAGAGAGCATTATCACAATATTATCAATAGTTGTAGGTTGTTTTACAGTTGTTAATGTTAATAGAATATGGGAAATTATATATATATTGTTAATGCTACTAGCGTGCATTCTTATATTTGTTACAGATTTACATCACAGAATAATACCTAATGAAATACTTTTATTGATGCTTGTGGCAAAATTAATTATAGGTATTCCGGCTTTGTTTGGTGTTACATGGGTTCCGGAGTTTAATATAATTAGTTCTTTAATCGGTTTTGTGGCAGGATTTGTAGTGTTTATGATTCCGGCGTTTATAGGAAAATCTGTTGGTGCCGGAGACATAAAACTTGCAGCTGTTATGGGATTTTGTTTAGGAATAAACGGGCTGTTATATGCGATAGTTCTCATGGGAATCGGAGTTTTAATTTATGAGTTTATTAAAGGACGAACATCATTAAAAAATGCAATGTATGAAATGATACCAATGGGACCATTTATGGCGGTAGCAATGATGGTTGTAATGCTTATAAAAGAAAGTGTAATGATTGATTTTTGGAAATTTATAATGAATTAGGAGAAAAAACAATGCTTAGAAGTTTTCTTAGAAATGAGGAAGGTCAGGGAATGGTAGAGTATGTATTGATAATAGGTCTTATTGCATTGGTAGTTGTTGCAGCACTTACAACCGTTGGCACTAAATTAGATAGCAAATATGCAGAAATCAACAAAAATGTAATAAAATAAGTGTAAAAGGTGCAGTTTAGACCTTTTAAAATATTTATACTTGCGAGATTGATTTACATATAAGATGGTGGGAGGTAATAATGTGATTAAAAAAATTCTTAAAAGCGAAAAGGGTCAGTCTATGGTGGAATTTGCACTTGTTGTACCCTTACTTTTGACCATATTGTGTGGAATAATAGATATGGGATGGGCATATTCAAATAAATATTCAATAGAGAGTGCCGCTTTTTCAGGAGTCAGATATGCTGTTATAAATGGTGCAGACATTGAAGATTCTGAAAAGAACAAATTAATTGATGATACAAAAAAAAGAGTTAGGGATAACCTTAGCAAGGGTGCAGAATCTCCTAAAATTGACGTAGACATAGATAATGAAAAGGTTACGGTCAGTGTGGAATGTAAAGTTAAAATGCTTACATTCGTAGGACAGACAGCTTTTGGCGAATATTATGAGGCTAAGTCTAAAAATGTAGGAGCAAGGTAAAAGACAATTAAAATATAAAAAGCATCGCATTGGTTATGCGGTAGAACGGAGTAAAAAATAATGAAAAAAATATACATAATAGCAGTAGTTGCAGCTTTATTAAGTTCAGTATTAATATATGGATTCTTAAGTTCCTATGACAAGAAGAACGGAGACGGCAGCGTAAATTATAAAACAGAGAAAGTTGTAGTGGCATTAACTGATATTCCGGCTAATACAACGGTTACAGACAAGATGGTAAAAGAAGTTGATATGCCTGTAGACGGTATTCATCCAAAGGCTGCAAGACAGAGAGCAGATGTAGTTGGCTCTGTTGCAAAAGACGATATTGTGGCTGATGAACAGCTTATAACATCTAAGTTTGTATCAAGTAAAAACGGCGGTGCATCTTTATCTTATCAGATTGCGGAAGGAAAAAGAGCAATGTCAGTGGAAGTTGACCATGATACAGGGGTTGCAGGTTATATAGAAGCCGGTGACTTAGTAGATGTAATAGCAGTAGTGGATGGTTCACCTGTACAGAAGGTTGGAACAGAAGACAGACAGAATATGGAAGTAAAAGGAAAGGTTACATCAGTTATAGCTGAAGCAGTAAAGGTACTTCGCGTCGGTGACGAGGGATATACAACAACACCTTTAGATGTTTATACAAGTTTGACTCTTGAACTTTCACCTAAACAGTGTGCAAAACTTGCTACTGCAAAAGAAATGGGCAAGGTATCAATCTCTCTTAGATACAAGAATAATAACCGTGTAATTCATGGTGGACCTTACTCTTCATCAGATATGATAAAAGAATAAATTTAAAGAAAGGAATATAATGTAATGGCAGGAAAGTACGAAGTATTAGGGCTTACCACTGAAAGCGGTAATGCATATTTAAAAAAGATTATAAATGGTAGTGGATTTGAATTTGCAGGATTGTTAGAACTTGAGCCTAGAAATTTAGATAAAATTACAGTCAGTGATTGTGACGCCATTATCATATATTCAGAGCAGTTTGCAGATGCAGAGAGTAATTTTGTAGAAAAAATAAATAGAACTGTAAAAGATAAGGCTTTGATTTTGATTACAGGAAACTATGATGTTAATGTATTAACTAAAGCTATGGAATGTGGAATAACAAAGGTTATTTCTAAGGACGATAATGAAGATTCCATATACAGAAGCATTGTAGGTGAAATTGAAAAGGAAAATATTGCAACAGTAGATGACAGCGAAGAATCAGAAGATGGATTTGTTGGAACTAAGAATGGAAAAACTATCTCCGTTTTTGGTACGAAAGGTGGAACGGGAAAAAGCACTGTATCAGTTAATTTAGCTACTGCATTGCAGGAAAAAGGAAAAGATGTAGTGCTTATTGATTTAGATTTACAGTTTGGTGACGTTGGAATTTTTATGAATGTACCAAGATTTGAAACCATATCAGATTTAGTAAAGGAAGGTTCTTTTAGCCGTTCATCAATTAAACGTTATCTCTATAAGCATAATACAGGGGTAAGTATTTTATGTGCACCAGCATCTCCGGAGCTTGCAGAAATAGTTAAACCTGAGCATATAAGCATGATTGCAGATGTACTAAAAAAGGAATTTGACTATATTATTTTCGATATGAGTCCTACAATTGACGAGTTTGTTTTGCATGCATTAGATATTTCAGACAGTATCTATTTTGTTACAAATCCGGAAATATCAACATTAAAGAATACAAAAGTGTGCTTGGATGTTTTGAAGACATTAGGACATTTTGATAAAGTTAAGATGGTACTGAATAAGGATGGAGAATCATACATAAAGAGAAAAGATATGGAGTCCACTTTGAATAAGGACATGGATTTAGTAATACCACGTGACTCTAAAAGTGCAATCTCGGCTATTAACAGAGGTATTCCTCTTGTAGATGTTGCACCTCGCTCTAAAGCATCAAAAGCCATATTGAATTATGTAAACAGTCAGGACATATAAGGAGATTTTAGATGGGATTATTAGAGAGAATTACTACAGCTAACAATGAAAAGGAAGCTCAGCAGAAAAAAGAGGCAATAGCTGCGGCAGAAAAGGAAGAACAAAAAAATTATTCATTAAAGCAGACTGCCGGTACGGTAGGCGCAAATGATACATATATAATTCCGGGAGCAGATGACGAACAGTTTGTAGCAGTGCAGGATGAAACTCACAGAGAAGTTACAAAGGTGTTAGCCAAGCAGGATGAAGTTACAATAGATACAATAAAATCTCTTATTGACGAGTATTTAACAGAAAGTCATCCGGAGATAAATAATACTGAAAAAATGACTATTACAAAAAATGTAATAGATGAGATTGTTGGATTAGGACCTCTTGAAAACCTGATTAATGATGACAGCGTATCTGAAATCATGGTTAATGGTGCTAAGCAGATATATGTAGAACGTAAGGGAAAGTTACTGAAAACAAATGTAACTTTCAAAAATGAAGAACATGTTAGGAGAACTATTGACAGAATAGTAACACCTTTAGGACGAAGAATAGATGATTCAAATCCTATGGTTGATGCCAGACTTGAAGATGGTTCCCGTGTTAACGCCATAATGCCACCATTAGCATTAGGCGGAACAACAATTACAATAAGAAAGTTTTCTAAGAAACCACTTTCAGTAGAAAATTTAAAGCAATTCGGTTCACTTTCAGATGATATGGCAGAGTTTCTTGAAGCGGCAGTTAGGGGCAAGTTAAATATTCTTGTATCCGGTGGTACCGGTTCAGGTAAGACAACATTACTTAATGTGCTTTCTGCCTTTATACCGTCCAATGAAAGAATTGTAACAATAGAAGATGCAGCTGAACTTAGACTGATGCAGGAACATGTTGTTACATTGGAAAGCAGACCGGCTAACTTAGAGGGAAATGGAGCCATAACCATAAGAGATTTGGTTCGTAATGCATTGAGAATGAGACCGGATAGAATTATCGTCGGAGAAGTTCGTGGAGGCGAGACATTAGATATGCTTCAGGCTATGAATACAGGTCATGAAGGTTCTATAACTACTGCTCATGCTAACTCAGCAAGAGACTGTTTGGCACGTATCGAAACAATGGTTATGATGGCAGGAATGGACTTACCGGTATCAGCTATCAGACAGCAGGTTGCAGGTGCCATTGATCTTATTGTTCAGCAGGCAAGACTTAGAGATGGATCAAGAAAAATTACAAGTATATGTGAAGTAACCGGTATGGAAGGGAATACCATTACCATGCAGGAAATATTTAAGTATCGTCAGGAAGGCTATGATGAAAATAATATGTCTGTTGGTGATTTTTACAGTACCGGTATCAGACCGAAATGTTGTGAGAAGATAACAGCAAGTGGAGTTCAGGTAGATGACCACTGGTTCTTCTAGCAATTTGCAGAACAGATAGGAGTGTCTATGATAAGAATATTAATGATTTGCTTATGTGCAATGGTATTTCTTTTTTGCCTGTATGTGATTTTAATACAGAATTTTACGGAAAGTAAAAGAAAAACTCAAGACAGAGTTATGGGTTTGGTTAGCGAAGAAGAAAGGAATAAAAGCGATAAGAAAAAGGGAAAATTAAATTTAAAAATAAAAAAGGAAAAGAAGAAGGTCAGTGTATTTGCTACTACTCATAAGAAATTACAGCTTTTAGAGGAAGAACTTTATAATCTTGGCATGAAGATGCCGGTTCAGACCTTTGTGACATTATGGGTGGCAATAACAATTGGTTTACCAACCATAATGATGATGCTTGGAGTGTACATTGCTATTTGTATCATTGTCGCACTTATAGCAGCATTTGGCCCATTACTTTTTATTCAAAAAAAGAAAAAGAAGAGAAAGGAAACTTTGGAGTCACAGTTAATAGAAGGTATAACTGTTATTACAAATGCCTTAAAGGCGGGACATTCTTTTCAGACAGCAATGGGAAATATAGCAGTTGACATGGAAGGACCTATGGCAGAGGAATTTGGGAGAGTAACAAGGGAAACTCAAAGAGGTATGACATTAGAGGCAAGTTTTAACTCTTTATGTGAGAGAATCGGAAGTGATGACTTGGAAATGCTTTGCCAGACCATACTTATCCAAAGAAAAGTTGGTGGTAATTTAACTGAAGTTCTTGATAAAATATCAGAAACTATTCGTAACAGATTAGATCTTAAGGAAGAAATAAAGACATTAACGTCAAGTGGAAAAATTTCAGGATATATAATTGGTGCACTTCCGGTTATTTTATTGGTTTTAATCAGTATGATAAATCCGGTATATGCAAGACCGCTGTTTAATACAGTTATAGGAAATATTTTACTTCTTATAAGTGTAATTTTAGAGGTTATTGGATTTATAATGATAAATAAGGTTGTAGACATTAAGTATTAATGAGGTATGTTTATGGATATATTAGCATTATTAATATCATTTCTTGTTGCTGTAGCTATTTTCGGACTGTTTTTAGGATTGTTTTCGGGAGTTGGAGCAGGCGTTGACAGACAGAATGAGCGAATAAGAGATATTAGAAATGAAAAAGAAAAGAGTATTGCTGATGATGTTAAAAAAGAAAAAGTTAAAGTTTCAGAGGCAATAAAGCGTAAGAAAGAAGAAAATAGAAAAAAAGTTGCAAAAAGAAACAGACAGAAGGAAAAAGAGAACAAGCATAGCACAGTTGATGATATGTTAGCAATAGTTCAGTGGGATATAACATCGGAGCAGTTTTTAGTTATTAAACTTGTATGTGCACTTGTTGGTGTTATATTATCAATGATTATATGCATGAGATTACATGTGGGTGTCAATAAATTTGTGCTGGCAATGATTTTTTGCGGATTAGTTGGAATGTTAATTCCGGGAGAAATGCTTAAAGGAAAATCTAAAAAGTATCAGGAAAGTATACGTTTAGATTTGCCGGATGTAATGGACTTGCTGGTTGTAAGTGTAGAAGCAGGTCTTGGATTTGATGCTGCATTAATGAGATTGTATGAGAGAAATAAAACCGTTGTTATGGAACAACTTATACAGGCAACCAGAGATATACAACGTGGTGTAAGTAAGAGAGAAGCTTACCTTGATTTGGCACAGCGTTGTAAAGTAAAGGAACTTACAACATTTCTTACTGCAATGATTCAGGCAGATCAGTTAGGTACATCTATACAGACAGTTCTTAGGTCTCAGGCGGAAGTTCTTAGAAATGAAAGAAAGAGAACAGCTGCAAGAAAGGCAAAGGAGGCACCGGTTAAGATGCTCATTCCTATGGTATTGTTTGTATTCCCTGTTATATTTATCGTTCTGCTGGGACCGGCAGCTTTGAATATAATGGATATTTTAGGCTAAATATAAGAAGGAAGACAAAATGCAGAGATTAGACTTATACATAAATAACGTAAATATCTGTAAAATTTCCCTGGCAAACAATTTTTGGACAAGATTTATGGGACTTATGGGAAAATCAGAAGGGCAGATTCGCAGTATGGGGGGATTAATGATAAAACCATGTTCCCAGATACACACTTTCTTTATGAAGGCACCCATTGATGTGGTTTACATAAATAAAGAAAGCAAAGTTGTTCAGGTGGATGAAGCAGTACCAAAAGCTAAGTGTTGCAAAAGGGTAAAGAAGGCAAAATACCTTATAGAGTTTCCGGAAGGAACGGCAAAAAGGTTTAACATAAAAAAAGATGATATGTTGGAGGTAAAATAAACAATGTTGGGTAAAGACAATTCGGTTTCCATAGAATCATTAAGAGCCGATGCTGAAATGGAGAGTCAGTTTAAAACTTCTTATAGAGGTTATGATAAAAAAAGTGTAAACGAATATATAAGGACATTAAAAAGAGAGACAGAGCTTGAAATAGAAAAGTTAAAAGATGCTGTTCACGACGCTGAATGCGAGAGAGATGATATGAAAAACAGCTATTTAAGCTGGCAGCAGGAAATTAAACTTGTAAAAATACAGAAGAAAAAGGAAGTTGATAAGGCTAGGGAAGAATATGAGGCTAAGCTTCAAAGTGCAATAGAAGAAGCTACTAAGAAGCTGGAAAATGAGAATATTGAGAAGGAAAGCCGTATCCATTCTATTATTGAAGAGAAGAATCAGCAGATAAGGAGAATGGAAGCTGATTTGAACATTAGTTTGCAGGAAGCACTTGCGGAAAAAGAGCAGGCATACGAAAAAGCAATGGCTGAGAAAGACAAATATGTTAATGATACCATTGCAGAAAAAGAAAGATACATAGCTGAAACTATTGAACAGAAGGATAGAGAAATTCAAAATCTTACAAGCAAGCTTCAAAATAGAGAGGAAACAGAAAGAAAGCTTCAGGAAAGTGCAATTGAGAGCTACAAAGAATCAAATGCCAAATTAACGGAAGAAAACAACAGAAAAAAAGTTATTATTGCGGATTTAGAAGAAAAACTGGCTTTGGCTTCAAGTAATCTGGATCACAATATGAAAATGCTTGATTCATTAAACTTAAAATTAGATGACATGCTTAAGGCTAAACTCTCTGAAATGCAGGATATTATTTCTGTTTGGTCAGGTCAGTTTGAAAAAACAAGCGAGATTATAAAGGATCAGTTTAAGGCTGAGGAAGAATAAGGTATATTTTAAAAGAAGGTACAGAACAAACATTCGATTTGTTCTGTACTTTTTTTTATTTGAATGATATACTTGACAAGTAACATACTAAGAATACAATTACTATTTCTAAAATATAATCGCCGGATTAGAGCGGATTAGGAGCATTTATGGATCATTTTGAATTAGTGTCACAATATAAACCTACAGGAGACCAGCCCCAGGCAATTAAGGAGTTGGTTGAGGGATTTAAGAAGGGCAATCAGTTTGAAACACTGTTGGGAGTTACAGGCTCAGGAAAGACCTTTACCATGGCGAATGTTATCGCCCAACTTAATAAGCCTACATTAATTTTAGCACATAACAAAACATTGGCGGCACAGCTGTATGGGGAATTTAAAGAATTTTTCCCAAACAATGCAGTGGAATATTTTGTTTCCTACTATGATTATTATCAGCCGGAAGCGTATGTGCCTAGTACAGATACTTATATAGAAAAGGATAGTGCCATAAATGATGAGATTGATAAGCTTAGACATTCGGCTACTATGGCACTTATTGAAAGAAGAGATGTTATTATAGTTTCTTCTGTTTCCTGTATTTACGGATTAGGTGATCCCATAGATTACAAGAACATGGTCATTTCATTGCGTCCGGGAACCATAAGGGACAGGGATGACATTATCCACAAGCTTATTGAAATCCAATATGATAGAAATGATATGGATTTTAAAAGAGGTACATTTAGAGTCCGGGGGGAGAATCTGGAGATTTTTCCGGCATCTTACACGGACAGTGCAGTGAGAGTGGAATTTTTTGATGATGAAATAGAAAGAATTACAGAAATTGATACATTAACAGGTGAGGTGAAAAGGGAGCTAGAGCACGTTGCCATATTCCCTAATTCACATTATGTTATTCCACCGGAGAGAATGGAAGGGGCTATAAAGGCAATTGAGGCAGAGCTGGCTGAGCAGGTGGCATATTTTAAGTCAGAGGACAAGCTGATAGAGGCGCAGCGAATTGCGGAGCGTACCAATTTTGACATGGAAATGCTCAGGGAAACGGGAATCTGCTCAGGAATTGAGAATTATTCAAGACATATGGCAGGATTAGAGCCGGGAGCTACACCTCATACCTTAATGGAATATTTTGGAGACGATTTTTTAACGATAGTTGACGAAAGCCATATTACTCTTCCACAGGTTCGTGGTATGTATAATGGCGACCAGTCAAGAAAGACAACCTTAGTTAATTACGGGTTCAGACTGCCTTCAGCCAAAGATAACCGTCCTCTTAAATTTGAGGAATTTGAGGGAATGATAGACCAGATGCTTTTTGTGTCAGCTACTCCTAATGTGTACGAGGAGGAGCATGAGCTGCTTAGGGCAGAACAGATTATCAGACCGACAGGACTGTTAGATCCGAAAATTGATGTGCGGCCTGTTAAGGGGCAGATTGATGACCTTGTATCTGAAATAAATAAAGAAGTGGAAAAGAAAAATAAAATTTTAGTTACTACATTAACTAAGAGAATGGCGGAAGACCTTACGGATTACATGAAGGATGTGGGCATCAGGGTTAAGTATCTCCATTCTGACATAGATACTCTTGAAAGAACTGAGATAATACGTGACATGCGATTAGACGTGTTTGATGTTTTGGTTGGAATTAACCTTTTAAGAGAAGGTCTGGATATACCGGAAATATCCCTTGTTGCCATATTAGATGCTGACAAGGAAGGTTTTTTGCGTTCAGAAACATCGCTGATACAGACTATAGGAAGAGCGGCGAGAAACTCGGAAGGTCATGTAATTATGTATGCAGATTCCATTACAGAGTCTATGGACAAGGCTATTTCTGAAACAAACAGACGTCGTGAAATACAGGAAAAATACAATAAGGAGAATGGCATTACGCCAACTACCATTAAGAAAGCAGTTAGAGACCTTATAAGTATTTCTAAGGAAGTTGATAAGAGAATTAATGACATTGAAAAAGATCCTGAATCTATGGATAAGAAGGAACTTAAGAAGCTTATGGATAAAGTAGAAAAGAAGATGCAGAAGGCAGCAGCGGAATTAGATTTTGAAACTGCAATAGAAATGCGTGAAAAATTGGCAGAGTTGAAGCTTATGTATAATAAATGATAATTGGTAAGTAAGACAGTAAGGAAAGGATTGACATGGCAGAGAAGAAAAAATATATACGAATTAAAGGTGCTTGCGAGCATAACTTGAAGAATATAGATATTGACATACCAAGGGATGAATTTACGGTTATTACAGGATTAAGCGGTTCCGGTAAATCATCTTTGGCATTTGATACTATTTATGCAGAGGGACAGAGAAGGTATATGGAGTCATTGTCTTCCTATGCCAGACAGTTTTTAGGACAAATGGAAAAACCCCAGGTGGAGAGCATTGAGGGATTGCCACCGGCCATTTCCATTGACCAGAAATCCACTAACAGAAATCCCCGTTCAACAGTGGGTACAGTAACAGAAATATACGACTATATGCGACTTTTGTATGCCAGAGCAGGCTTACCTCATTGTCCAAAGTGTGGCAAGGAAATCAAGAAGCAGACAATAGATGAAATGGTGGATAAGGTTTTAGAATTGCCTGAAAGAACTAAATTTCAGATATTAGCACCTATAGTAAGAGGAAAAAAAGGCAGACACGAAAAGGTATTTGAAAGTGCAAAAAAAAGCGGCTATGTAAGAGTCCGTGTAGATGGTAATATGTATGAGTTGTCAGAGGAAATAAAACTGGATAAAAACATTAAGCATAGCATAGAAATCGTAATTGACAGATTAAGTATCAGAGAGGGAATAGAAAAAAGACTTACGGATTCCATTGAAAATGCCCTGAAGCTGGGAAATGGATTAATGGAGGTTGATGTAATAGGTGGCGAAACCGTTACATTTAGCCAGAATTTTGCCTGCCCTGATTGTGGAATTAGCATTGACGAAATTCAGCCAAGAAGTTTTTCCTTTAATAATCCTTTCGGAGCTTGTCCTGATTGTTTTGGATTAGGTTACAAAATGGAATTTGACGTGGATTTAATGATTCCTGATAAAAGTTTAAGTATAAATCAGGGGGCAATAGTTGTTTTGGGATGGCAAAGTGCCAATGATCCAAAGAGTTTTACCAATGCTATTTTGCAGGCTTTGTGTAAGAGGTATGACTTTGACCTTGATACTCCTTTTGAAGAATATCCTAAAAATATTCAGGATATTCTTATTAATGGAACCAACGGAGAGAAGGTGCCGGTTCATTATAAGGGTCAAAGGGGAATAGGAACATATGATATTGCCTTTGAGGGTTTAATTAGAAATGTAGAGAGAAGATATCGTGAAACAGGAGCGGAATCCAGTAAGGCAGAATATGAAACATATATGAGAATTACTCCTTGTGGAACCTGTCATGGACAGAGGCTTAAACCTGAGTCGCTGGCTGTAACCATTGGAGATAAGAATATTTACGAAATGACGGAAATGCCTGTCAGGGATTTAAGGGCTTTTCTGGATGAGGTACAGCTTACTTCAGCGCAACTGGCAATAGGTAAGGAAATATTAAAGGAAATAAAGGGCAGACTTCAGTTTTTAATAGATGTAGGTCTGGATTATTTAAGTTTGTCAAGGGCTACCGGAACCCTTTCCGGTGGAGAGGCACAGCGAATAAGACTGGCAACCCAGATTGGCTCCGGTCTGGTTGGTGTGGCTTATATTATGGATGAACCTAGTATTGGTTTGCACCAGAATGACAATGAAAAGTTGTTGGCAACCCTTAAGCATTTGAGAGATTTGGGAAATACTTTAATAGTGGTTGAACATGATGAAGATACAATGTTAGCGGCAGACTATGTGGTTGATATCGGACCGGGAGCCGGTGAACACGGTGGCGAAGTTGTGGCAGCAGGTACAGCTAAAGAAATAATGAAAAATAAAGATTCCATTACAGGCAAATATCTTAGTAGAAAATTGCAGGTACCGGTGCCTGAAACAAGAAGAAAGCCTACAGGTTTTATTAAAGTAGTAGGTGCAAAAGAAAATAACCTTAAAAATATTGATGTTAAGTTTCCTTTGGGAGTTTTTACCTGTGTAACAGGAGTTTCCGGCTCAGGAAAAAGTTCTTTGGTTAATGAGATTTTGTATAAGAGCCTGGCACGAAAACTCAACAGGGCAAGGATTATTCCGGGAAAATGCAAGGGTATTGAAGGAATTGAACAGTTGGATAAGGTTATTAATATAGACCAGTCACCTATTGGCAGAACACCCCGTTCAAATCCGGCTACTTACACAGGAATGTTTGATATGATAAGGGATTTATTTGCAGCAACGGTGGATGCAAAAGAGCGGGGATATAAGAAGGGACGTTTTAGTTTTAATGTAAAAGGTGGACGATGTGAAGCCTGTTCCGGTGATGGAATCCTGAAGGTTGAGATGCATTTCCTTCCGGATGTGTACGTCCCATGTGAGGTATGTGGCGGAAAGCGATATAATAGAGAAACTTTGGAAGTTAAGTATAAGGGCAAAAATATATATGATGTGTTGGAAATGACAGTGGAAGAGGCAATGGATTTCTTCAAAAATGTTCCAAGAGTATATAATAAGGTAAAAACTCTTTATGATGTTGGTTTGGGCTATATTAAGTTAGGACAGCCTTCAACCCAGCTTTCCGGTGGAGAGGCGCAGCGTATTAAGTTAGCTACGGAGCTTAGCAGAAGAAGCACAGGAAAAACCATATATGTTTTGGACGAACCAACTACGGGACTTCATTTTGCAGATGTTCATAAATTAGTGGAAATTCTCCAACGTCTTACTGATGAGGGGAATACTGTAATAGTTATTGAACACAACCTTGACGTTATTAAGGCGGCAGATTATATTATAGATATGGGACCGGACGGAGGAGACCGGGGAGGTACTGTTGTTGTGGCAGGAACACCGGAAAAGGTAGCTGAACATAAGACGAGTTATACCGGAAAGTACGTCAAAATGATGTTAGAGAAAAACAAATAATTAATTATTTACGAAGGAGGAAACAACGGAGAAGAACGGAAAAAGCTTTTGGGAAAGAAAACAGGAATTAAAAAGACCATGAAAATAAAAAAATAAAGTTTGTAAGAAAGTTTTGCTGTAGAATGAGATATTTTACATAGGGAAATGTCTTTAATATAGCAGAACTTTCTTGTACATTTAGGGAAAATGAAGTAAAATAACAAGAAGTGCTTTACTTGGGCAATATTCTTATGATAGAGGAGGCAAAATGAAAAGAGAGTTAGTTATTGTAATAGATTTTGGCGGACAGTACAATCAGCTGGTTGCACGTCGTGTCCGTGAATGCAACGTATATTGCGAAATCTATTCATATAAAACAGATATTGAAAAGATTAAGTCTATGAATCCTAAGGGAATTATCTTGACAGGTGGACCAAACAGCTGTTATGAAGAAGGTGCACCAACATATACAAAAGACCTGTTTGAATTAGGTATTCCGGTTCTTGGACTTTGCTATGGAGCGCAGCTTATGCAACATATTTTAGGTGGTAAGGTTGAAAAAGCTCCTGTTCGTGAATATGGCAAGACGGAAGTTCATGTAGATACAACATCTAAATTGTTTGAGGAAATTGAGGAAGATACAGTTTGCTGGATGAGTCATTTCGACTATATTTCAAAGGTTGCACCTGGATTTAAAATTACAGGTTATACAAAGGATTGTCCTGTGGCTGTAGCTGAATGTCCGGAAAAGAAGCTTTACGCAATACAGTTCCACCCGGAAGTGCTTCACACAGTGCGTGGTAAGGAAATTCTCAGTAACTATGTAATTAACGTATGTGGTTGCGCAGGGGACTGGAAGATGGATTCTTTCGTGGAAAATTCCATTAAGGCCATTCGTGAAAAGGTAGGCGACGGTAAGGTTCTTTGTGCCTTATCAGGTGGTGTTGATTCATCAGTGGCAGCAGTGCTTTTGGCGAAGGCAATTGGAAAACAGCTGACATGTGTATTTGTTGACCATGGCCTTTTGAGAAAAAATGAGGGTGATGAGGTTGAGGCAGTATTTGGACCTGATGGTCCATATGATTTGAATTTTATCCGTGTAAATGCCCAGGAGAGATATTATAAAAAGTTGGCAGGTGTGGAAGAACCTGAGGCAAAACGTAAAATAATAGGTGAAGAATTTATCCGTGTGTTTGAAGAGGAAGCCAAAAAAATCGGAGCCGTGGATTATCTGGTTCAGGGAACGATTTATCCTGATGTAGTTGAAAGTGGTCTGGGTGGCGAGTCAGCGGTAATTAAGTCACATCATAATGTAGGTGGATTACCTGACTATGTTGATTTTAAGGAAATAATTGAGCCGCTTCGTGACCTGTTCAAAGATGAAGTCCGTAAGGCAGGTCTGGAGCTGGGTATTCCGGAATATCTGGTATTCCGTCAGCCATTCCCTGGACCTGGACTTGGTATCAGAATAATAGGCGAAGTAACAGCTGAAAAGGTGAAAATAGTTCAGGATGCAGATGCAATTTACAGAGAAGAAATTGCGAAAGCAGGGCTTGATAAAGAAATCAATCAGTATTTTGCAGCACTGACAAATATGCGTTCAGTAGGTGTAATGGGGGACGAGAGAACATATGACTACGCAATAGCCCTCAGAGCCGTAAAAACAATTGATTTCATGACGGCAGAGTCAGCTGAAATACCGTATGAGGTGCTTAATAAGGTAATGAACAGAATAATAAATGAGGTGAAGGGGGTCAATCGAGTAATGTACGATTTGACCAGTAAGCCACCTGGAACGATAGAGTTTGAGTAAGGGAACACACGTTCGAACATCCCATAAACAAAGGGAAAGCACAGAATATAAGTCTCTTATGAGAACATTTTGAGAACAAAATTAAGAATAAGAAGAGTTATTTTGACTAATAAGTTGAAATAGCTCTTCTTTTTTGCTTGAAAAGCCGATAAATAAAGGAATCTGGAACTTTAAACTTGATAAAAAGACAAATTTGTTTAATGTTGGTTACAAGAGAAAGAAGAAGTTTATTAAAGGAAAAGGTATAGTGCCACTAACTCCTATTTGGAAAGTAAAAGGACTAAAGTAGAACTACGGTCAAACAAAAACAATTTAATCAAAAGAGAGAAAGGAGATTACAAATATGACAGACAAGATGTTTATGGAAGTTCAGGATGTAACAGAGATGTTAAATGTTTCAGAAGGAAAGGCATATGAAATCATAAGAATGCTTAATGCTGAACTAAAAGAAAAAGGATATATCGTAGTTCGAGGAAAAGTAAATACAAAGTACTTTTTTAAGAAACTTATTTACAAC
>OKRZ01000025.1_pt1 | contig 74598 bp, 86 predicted proteins | sample 1601141 | NCBI WGS metagenome assembly OKRZ01 (sample SAMEA3541524, study PRJEB24748) | human gut metagenome | biome: human gut; feature: human-associated habitat; material: faeces | place: China | collected 2012
TATGTATGGTTTTATATTTTACTCCTATCTCTTTTTGCACAAAACTTTGATTTTGTGCAATGTTATATATTATAATTTAATAAGGCACATCTATATACCCTACTTTTTTAATAAAAATATTAAACTTAAAATATAATAAAGTTCGAATACATCTATTTATAAAATTTTTATTGTCAACAATTATTTCTATAATTTTGAAAATATATTATTTTATCTTCTTCTCTTGATTTTTCCTTTTCCTCTGAATATTATGTTTTATTCTAGCTAAATAAATTTCTATGCATATAATTACTGATAATCTTTTTTTGTATAGCACTCTCCCTCACTCAAATTCTTTAAGATGTTTTATAATTTTTTTCTTAAAATAATTTAATCAATATTACAAATTGATTGCAGTAATATTACAACAATGTGTTATTTTTGGTATGATATTGATTATAACATAAAATATGGTAAAATGTATGTGGCCTATTCTCTACAATTTCAAAAATTATATATAAAAGGAGCAAAATATGAATATTATTATAACAATGCTATTAATTTTTATTTTTTATTACTGTTTTATAAAGCTTATATTTTTTATTATTAGACTATTAAAAAAACAAAATAAATTTGAACCAATGATAAATCCTAAAGTAGGAATAAGTCCTACTAATAATTATATCAAAGAAAATATACATGAAAGTGGTATGAATGTTTCTAATATAGAAAAGAATGATAATAGTGCTATTAATTACAAAAAATATTATATACCTAAAAGATATGTAATAACAAAAAATGAATTGAATTTTTATACTACATTATCAGAAATTGCTAACGAACTAGACTTAATTGTATTTTCACAGGTTTCATTATACAATATTTTAGAAACAAGACCAGAGCTTGATTATAAAACAAAAACTATATACTTTAATAAAATATCATCTAAGAGTATAGATTTTGTTTTAGTCGACAAGAAAAGTTGTAGAATTAAGTTATGTATAGAATTAGATGACAATACCCATAAACAAGCAAAAAGAATTGAACGTGATACTTTTATAAATGAACTATTTAAAGAATTGGAAATTGATTTATTGCGTTACCCAGTTTATAATATATATTATAAAGAAATTTTAAAGAAAAGGATTCAAGAAAATATCAAAGAACATTATTATGAAAGTTAATCTAAAAAACAAAGCACTGGCTATTATTAATGTGCTTTGTTTTTGATAATAATTTAATTATTCAAGATGTTTTATATTTTTATTAAATATCTATAAATTTATTATTTAAATCTTTTAATATAATCATCAATACTATCTAAAAATTCTTTATTATTTGAAGTTTTAACCATCATAGAGATAACTTGTTCAGTAACATCTGCTACTGGCATACTGTTCATAGCTTTACGCAAAGCAAAAACAGTTTCTTTTTCTTTTGGAGTAAGTAATAAATCTTCACGTCTAGTACCAGATTTGTTAATATCAATAGCTGGGAATATACGTTTTTCAGATAATTTTCTATCTAAGTGAACTTCCATATTACCAGTACCTTTGAACTCTTCAAATATAACATCATCCATTCTACTACCTGTATCAACCAAAGCAGTAGCAAGGATTGTAAGACTTCCACCAAATTCAATGTTTCTAGCAGCACCAAAGAATTTTTTTGGTTTATGTAAAGCAGCAGGGTCTAAACCACCAGATAATGTTCTTCCAGAAGATGGTATTGTTAAGTTGTATGCTCTTGCAAGTCTTGTAATACTGTCTAATAAAATAACAACGTCTTGACCTTGTTCTACTAGTCTTTTTGCTCTTTCTAATACCATTTCAGCTACTTTTACATGGTGTTCTGGTAATTCATCAAATGTTGAATAAATAACTTCACCATTTATAGAACGTTTCATATCTGTAACTTCTTCTGGTCTTTCATCTATTAATAAAACTATTAATTTTTCTTCTGGATTATTTTCTGAAATACTGTTTGCAATTTTCTTTAATAAAGTAGTTTTACCAACTTTTGGTGGAGCAACAATCATTCCTCTTTGTCCTTTTCCTATTGGTGACATTAAGTCAATTATTCTCATTGCATATTCTTTACTATCTGTTTCTAGTCTGATTCTTTCATTTGGATATATTGGTGTTAATTCATCAAATCTTTTTCTTCTAGCTGCTTTTTCTGGTGATTCTCCATTAACTTCTCCAACAAATATTAATGATGGGAATTTTTCACCTTCTTTAAATCTAGAAATACCTTTTATTACATCACCTGTATCCAGTTTGAATCTTCTTATTTGAACTACTGAGATATATACATCTTTTGGACTTGATAAGTAATTTTCCCCTCTTAAAAATCCATAACCATCTGGTAAAATGTCTAATATACCTTCAACTATTTCATCACCTTCATTTGTAAGTTTATATCCTGATAATTCTTGTTCATTCTCATTTCTTTTCTCTGTTATAGGTGATGTTTTAGTAATTTCATTTTCTTCATAGTCTGAATTGTTGTTGTCTATTACCATACTTAAAACTTGTATTAATTCTTCTTTTTTTAATTTTGATATGTTTTTTATGTTATATTCTTTTGCTAATTCTTTTAATTCTGTTATTGTTTTTTCTTCTAAATTTATCATAATTCCTCCTAAAAATTAAATTTGTATATTTATTTTGAATTTTAAATTTTTTTTGTTTTTTGTGGGATTTTTTTCGAATTAAATAAAATACAAATGTATTATACCATATTTTTCCAGAAAAAGGAAGTGTTTTTTGATAAAAACTATAAAAAGCGCTAGTTATTGCGCTTAATTACATTCCTTTATCTATATAAATTTTTTCATTGGGATAATACATATCTAATTTTTCTCTTGCTATTTGTTCAATGTATTCTTTCGAATTAACATTTTCTTTTTCTGCAACAAGCTCTTTATTATATGTTTTTTGTTCTTCTATTTTACTAGCAAGTTCTTTACTATTTGCAGTATATTGATTTATTACTTTTTGTTGATTTACTAATGTGAATATTGCATATATTAAAACTAATAATATTAGTAATCTCTTGTATAATTTTCTTTTTTTCATAAGTATTCTCCACCTCTAAATAACGTATAATATATAATTCTACTTTTCTTCTAAAAATCCTTCCTATTTTTCAAAAAAATATGTTTTTTTATTATTAATTTTTGCTTTTTTGTAATTTTAATGAATTTTTTATATTTTTTTGATTATTAAAATGTATTTTTTTAATATTTATTGTCATAAAATGAATTGGTTTGAATAATAGTTTCTTTACTAATTTTAATATTGTTTTTATTGGTAATATTATAACTGAAAAAATTGTAGTTATGATTTTTTTGATAGTTAAGATTATTTTTACATTTATTTCAATAAAATATTTGCTAAATAATAACATATATATAATGCAACCACAGAAAACTGCTAGAAACATATAGAATCTTATTTCCCCTGCATTAAAAGTGAATATTGAGTATAATAGCAACAAACCTGTTAAAATCCAGAATAAAAGGTCTTCACAATATGTAATTATATCAGATGTTTTAAAGCTTTTTCTTAATATTCTAAAAATGTCAAATAATAGACCTATTAAAATTCCATTTATTGTGAATATTAAAAATAAATTTGCTTGATTTATTATCATTCCTCATCAATCCTTTGTTTATTTAAAAATTTTACTTATCAAGCTTCCTTTTGTTTTTTCTAGTTCTTTGTCACTGTATGCTAGATATGATATATCTCCTTCTATTATTACTTCTGATGTGTCTATGCTTAGTTTGTTTATTCTTATATTTTCACCTTTTACTGTCAGTAATCCTAATTCAGTTTCTACCATTACTACTTGATCATCAAAGCTTAATACATCATTTACTCCTGATATGCTTAATTTTCCTCTGTTTTCTAGTATGAGGTTTTGGATTACTCCTGTACTTATTGGTTTTCGTTCATCTAGTGTCATATTAATCACGTTCCTTTCAAAATGGAATTAATTGGATTCTTCTTCCCTTTTCTTTTCTCTGATATTTATATATATTCAAAGGTTGTCTCTTTTAGAACAAAATAATATTTAAAAAAATTAATTGGAATTTTAAAATAAATATGGTATAATGATTTTAGTATAGTGCTTACTACAATAAAGGAGGAAAAAATATGAAGAAGGTAGTGATAGAAAGCAAAATATCAATGCGGAAATTAAAAGCCGTACTTAGAAACATCTGTGGAAATGAAAAATTTTCCTCTAAGATGAAGCGTGGACAAATTTATGTTTATTTCCCACTGTCTTTATCAAATGAAAAACTTTACAGGTTATGTGACGAGCTATCTTTGGAGTTGATTTCAAAATCCGCCACGAGAGCGGTACTGCGATAATCGCAAAAATGTATCTGGGAGTAGCGTAATACTACTCCCAAATTTATTTAATATTTATTTTATGATTCCATTGTGTATTTCTTTTAAAATAGAATCTTTAACTATCCCTTTAAAATCAATAGAAATTTTTGATTCAGAAACATTAAATTCCAACATTTCTAATTTATTTTTTTCAATAATAGTCAAAATATCTTTAATAAAATCATAATTTCTAATAATACCATTACCAACAACAGAAATTCTAGAAATATCTTTTTTTACAACACTTTTAACGGTATTCTCTTCAATAATATCAGTAATAATAGTACCAGCCTTATTATTAAAAGTTGATTTTGTTATGATAGGAATTTTAAATTTTTCTCCTATTTCAGCACACCTATTATGAAGGACCTTTGCACCTTCACTAGAAATTTCCATCATTTCATTATAAGAAAGAGCTGGAATTTTTCTAGCATCAGGGATTTTATTAGGGTCAGTAGTATAAACACCATCAACATCAGAAAAAATATAACATTCTTTTGCGTTTAATGCTGCTGCAATAGCAATTGCTGATGTATCTGATCCTCCTCTACCTAATGTTGTAATATCTAGCTTTTCATTATAACCTTGAAAACCAGCTATTATAACGATTTTTCTGCTTTCTAGTTCTTCTAAAATTCTAGTAGTATCTATGTTTTTAATGGTTGCATTTTGATTTGTATCATCTGTAAATATACCAGCCTGCCAGCCTGTAAGAGAAATTGCTTTATATCCCATACTATTTAATAACATACTCAATTTTGAAATTGAGATTTGCTCACCTGTGCTAAGTAACATATCCATTTCTCTGAATATTTCAGGATTAGAGGATGAGTCTTTGATTTCTGATTCTTTTGAACTTTTATTATCTTTTTTATTTTCCTCTATTATTTTGGAAGCTTCATTTATTAATTTATCTGTTGTTTTTCCTTGTGCAGAAAGTATTGCAACTATGTTGTTGTCTTTATTATACATATTTATGATTTTTTGTGCTACTGTTTTTAGCTTGTTATTGTCGGCTAATGAACTTCCACCAAATTTCATTACTATTGTGTCCATATGGACCACCTCTCTAAAATAATATATAGAGCCTCATTTTATTTAAAATTCGGCTCTATATATTATATGTTTATTTCTTCATAGTGGACCATATATGTTTTTATATTATTAGTATTTTTTTCATCTATTTCAAATATTCGCCCACCTCTTAAACTATCAATTCCGTATGGACTATATCCAGCACATGCATCTAAGCACATTTTTATTCCACAGAAATCTCCTTCAAAACAGTCATTATGGCTATGTCCGCAAGCAATACATTTTATATCATTTCTTTGTAGTATAGTAGAAAAAATTCCAGAGTTAAACATTCCTATTTTCATAATTTCGTCCATACTGCCACTAGCGTTTGTATATTCTGGATTATCGACTATATATTGGAATTCCCATGGTGGAATATGCATAAACAACATTCCATTAATTTTTTTATTACAATATTCTTCTATTTCTTTTGAACTATTCCAGTACCACATTTGTTGATCAAAATGTATAATATCCCATTTGCATGACATTGATGGTTTGTTTAGTTGTTTCATATTTTCATCTATTGGAATGTTTGCAGTAATAATTTGATTATTGCTATCTAATCCCCATATGTTAAATGCAATTTCGTTTTTATTTGAATGTTTAATAGGTAATACAAAATTTGTAGTTCCATATATGTCTTCGGTATGTTTAGAAATGCAATATTCATATTCTTCATATATTTTTGTTTTTTGAATATCATCAATTTCTATATCATGGTCATGGTTTCCAAAAACATGTGCCCATGGGATTTTCTTGCTTTCCATAGGTTCAGAAAAAATTTTTATGTAATCTCTTAATTCTTGTTCTGTTTTTAAAACTGTGCCATCACAATTATCACCACCCAATATAACTAAATCAGGTTTTTCTTTTTCTATAAGTTTGTTCATTCCATCTAATGTTCTTTTATCATAAGCTAATGTTTCTTGTATATCAGACATCATCAAAATTTTAAATTTTCCATTTTTATTGAATTTTAGTTCTTTTTTTATTGTCAAATTATTTTTTAAATTTGTATTCATAATTAAAACTCCTATAATTTTTATATATTTTGTTTCAAATAGCTTTCCATAAATCCATCTAAATCTCCATCCATAACAGCTTGAACATTACCAACCTCGTAATTTGTTCTATGGTCTTTAACCATTGTATAAGGGCAGAAAACATAAGAACGAATCTGACTTCCCCATGCAATGTCTCTTTGTTCACCTTTTAAATCTTCAATTTTTTCCTTGTGTTCTTGCTCTTTTAAATCAAATAACTTAGATTTAAGCATTTTCATGGCAGTTTCTCTATTTTGAATTTGTGAACGTTCTGATTGGCAAGCTACTACTGTATTTGTTGGTATATGTGTTATTCTTACAGCAGATGAAGTCTTATTAATATGTTGTCCACCTGCTCCTGATGCACGATATGTATCAATTCTTAAATCATCTGGATTGATGTTTATTTCAATATCTTCTGTTATTTCTGGTAATACTTCTACTGATGCAAATGATGTATGTCTTCTTCCACCACTGTCAAAAGGAGAAATTCTAACTAATCTATGTACTCCTTTTTCACTTTTCATATAACCATATGCATTTTGACCTATAATTTCAAATGTAACGCTTTTTATTCCAGCTTCTTCTCCTTCAAGATAATCCAATTCTTTTACTTCATATTCGTTTTTTGTTGCCCATCTAGTGTACATTCTGTATAACATTTCAGCCCAATCTTGTGATTCTGTTCCACCTGCTCCTGGATGTATTGTTACAATTGCATTATTTGCGTCATATTTGCCTGATAAAAGAGTTTCTAATTCGAGTCTTTCTAATTCCCTTTGCTCTTTTTTTGTGTTCTTTATAATGTCTTTTAAAAGTTCCTCTTCAAAACTTTCTTTTATCATTTCTGATAATTCTAATGAATCATTTATTTCTTTTTCAAGTTCTCTATATTTTATTACTTTACTTTTTATTCTTTTTATTTCAGATAATACTTTTTTTGTTTCTTCATTATTTGTTGTCCAGAATTCTGAATTTGCGGTTTTTTCTTCTAATTCACTAAGTTCTTGTTCTAATTTGGCAATGTCAAAGAGACTCACCTAAATTCTGTAATTTTTGTTTTAATTCTTCAAGTAGTTTCATATTTTCTTCAAGTTCTAACATTTTTTCACTCTCCATTCAATATGTATGTTTCCTCTTCTACTAAATCCCCATGAAATCCATATACTTGCTTACATAATGGTGATTTTCTTTTTCCTCCGTGTATGACTACTTTTTCTAAATCTTCATATATACTGTATAGTTTTATGCCATACTTTTCCATTTTTTCTGTACTCATTTCTTTGAATGCAGGACATGGTAGTATTGTTCCATCATATTTTATATCTAATTTTTCAGTTCCTGCTGTGCATAAATGAGATATTTTTCCGTTTAGTGGAATTCCAATTCTTATGTTTCCACTATAATGTTTTTGCTCTCTTTTTAATATTTCACCAAATTCTCTTAACTCATTTTCACTTAACATTAGTTCTTGTTTGTTTTCTAGTCCTCTACCTTGTGGTACAAAATTTAGAATACTAATGTTTTTTATTTTAGCAATTTCTAGGCATTCTATTATATCTGTGAATTGCTTATAATTTGGTTTCATTGGAATAAAATGAACATCTACATTTAATCCCACATTGCTTGCTCTAATTAATGAATCTATTAGATATGTATTTAATGCTTTTCTCCCCATCAATTCATTGTCAATACTTTCATCTAGGGCTTGCCAATCAAATACGATTTTGTCTACTCCTAAATTTTTTAATTTTTCTAACTCTTGCCTTGTTAGCGAAGTATATTCTCCAGGATTTTGCATTCTTTCGTAATATGTTTTTACATTTTCTTTTAATCTTTCATTCCATGGCTCATGTTCTTCAATTTCTTGTAAATTATGGTTGCATTTATTTTTTATATATTCTATCATTTCTACTGGCATTGCAGATGCTTTTTTTATTCCACTAGTGAATATAACAGTTTTAATTCCATTATCTTTGCAGAACTTTATCATTTCAAATAAGTCTGGATGTAAAAATGGTTCTCCACCTGAAATTGATATTTCTCCAATTCCACCATGAGTAATAAAATACTTAACTGTTTTCTTAAATTCTTCTGATGTTATTATTGTTTTCTGCTCTTTTGATGAATTTGAAGAACAAAATTTACATTTATTTGGACAAGTTTGTATTATTTCAAAACATAAATCTTTTAGCATAAAATTCTCCTTTTTGGTATGCACTAATTCTTTTAATCTTAGCATTTTTTATAAAATATGTATATATCCTATCTATATTTTGTTTACCTTTCATTAGTATTGATGTTTTTTTCTTTAAATCTATCTGGAACTGCTATTTCCATTGGAACCAAAGTTCCATCTTCTGCTATATTAACTTCTACACCGAAAGAGCCTAATCCATCTCTTAGCAATTTTTCATGTTGTATCCATAACGGAAATATGACCTGATCCCTAATATCTCTAAAAGTCTGCATATTAATTCCTTTATATCTCTTTGGCATTGTTTTAAATATTTCATCTACTCTGTCTGGAAAAGCTTTAACTAAAAAAGCTATTCTTTCTTTAGCTGTTTCTATATATTCTTCTTGACTTATTTCAGAGGTCTTATACTTAGTTATTGCAGTATTTTTCATAAAAGGAACTTCACTCCACGGAATATTCCATGTTTCATGTGCTGCTTTGCCTGTACATATTTCTCTGCAATCAAAACTTGGTCCTACATAATCCATATAAATATGATCACCAATTTTAACATCGAGGCACATTCCTCCTTGAGTATGTATTCTTTCATTCGTTCCTGCCTTCATATCTTCTAATATAATTACTGCATTTGGTACAGCACTTTTTACTTCTTGTATATAGCCTCTTACTCTATCTCTATTAAAAGTTTGTCCATTAGGCAGATTCCCATTTACTCCTTTTGGGCAATCACATCTTACTGTCATCATTGTAACTGGAAATTCATTTTCAACTTGTTCCCAATCTTCTAAAGAATCAATTACATACATTTTATTTAATGGTGTTAGATGTGGCAAGTATTTGTCTACTAAAGATATTCCTTTACATTTTTTGTACATATTAATTAATGGTATATGTTGTTTTTTACTTAAATCTAATATCATTTCTTTTAACTCCTTAAATATAAAAAATACCCATATCTAATATTTCAAATTTTTTTCTAAAATTCCATATACCATTGCTATATCTGTTGGTACAATATTTTTAATAAATATATTAGCCATCTGTTTTTCATCTTTATTTAATGTATCTATTATTTTAGTAATTTCTTTACTTTTGGATATTTCTAATATAAAATTTCTGCCATTTATTCAAGTTTTACTCCTAATCACTTCTAATTGCTTTTCTTGGTATATTATTTTTGTTATCGTTATTTAAACAAATCAACATTATTAACTTTTAAATCTATATTATTGTTTAATATTATTATCTTAATTTTTTTATAGTTTCCACCTATTTTTTCTAAAATTATATTTTTATCATTTTCAAAAATATTAGGTTTTCTATATTTACAATCAGTTACTATTGAAATTATACCTTTTGCATCTATTCCATAAATTCTAAATTTAGGAATACTATTACTTTCAAAATCTATTTCAATTAAGTCAATATATTGTTCTTTATCAAGTTCTATTTCAATCGTTTTCGTAGTTATATCACAGTATGGATTATACTTAACATTTTTAAAATCACATAATTCATCTTCATTTGATACACAAAACTTTTTACAACTATCTATTTTTGTTTTTTTATCTAAATATTTATTAATGTTTTCTTTACTTATTTCAACATCTAATATTTTATCATAATAAATTTCTTCAAAATCTTTTATTTTATAATTATTTGTTGTTACTAATAGCACCCAATCTGATTTCGTTGGTTTATTTGGCACTTTGTAGTTGCCATTATTTGGTATAAAACAGTTATTTCTTATAAAATTACCAGTAAGCGGATTATACCAATATGAATAATATTTTTCATTTAATAATTGATCTAATTCACAAGTCTCGTTTGATTCATTATAGAAATACACAATAACTGTGCTATTATTCTTAGTGGCTGAAATTACTATTTCTTCATTTTTATTATCAAATTTTGGAATTAAATTTTCAAAGCCAACTAAATTATAAAATTTTATCAAATGTTTCATTTCATATGAAGCAGGTTTGTCAAGTCCCATATACCATGGCTCTGTACTATAGTCACCTAAACAAAAAGTATTATCCGTAGTGTTGTAACAACTTGCCCAAATGCCATTGCCACCATATGTATATCCACAACTTCCGCACTGTATTGATTTCCATGCTGAAATTCTTGTAGCTTCATATCCATTAAATCTGTTACTACACTTAATGTCTTCGTAATCTGCTTCTGTTTCAAGAATAGGTTTTGTAGGTTTTAAATCATAAAACATTTTATAATGTTCTTGTGTTGCTATTTTAGCCATTCCATAATGACCACTTTGAATTGCCCAAAAGTCATGCCATGGTTGTGCATTTAGATCATCTATTTTTTTAGGATGCGAAAACATATGACCACTCATTGGATGATGATATGGATCATTTAATTTAACTATTTTAGCAACATTTTTCCAAATATCATATGTATGTTGATTTTCTATTTCTAAGTCTATTTCTTGACCTGTTATCCAAACAATAGGATAAGCGGAATATCTTGCTACAATATATTTTGCAAATGTACATAGTTCGTCTTCTTTTATTGCACTTGGCGTTACATAATGAAGACCAAAGCCTAATGCAATTATCATATTGCTTTCAACAATTTCTTCAAACATTTTATCAATAACATCTATAAATACTTGTGGGTTTATTTTATTAAATTTATCTATCCACATATTCTCACTATTTTGGATGTTTCCATTAGATGTATCAAAATAAGTTTGATATACATTAAAATTTTTTTCTTTTCTATTATTTAATATATGTCTAAATTGATTATGACAATTACAATTTGGATAATTACATTCATAGTAATTGTTCAAATTAAATGATTGCCAATTTGTATCACCTAACCAAAAAAATGGAGTATTATCCTCATATTCAAAATATCTTTTATTGCTACTAATTTTTAAAAATCCATGCTTTTCTATATTAAGATTTTGTTCATTTTCTTTTACTTCAACTTTTCCAACTATATAATTTATATCATTATTTTCATCTGAACAATTAATACTATAATTCCAAATTCCTGTCAATATTGGAGTAAATCTAACTATCCACTCATTATCTCCATTCCAAAAGGCATTTAATCTAATTATTTTATTGCTTTCATGAATAAATGTAACTATTATATCAATATCTTTATATGGATTATCATATTTAATTTTACTATTTATTTGTATGTCAATTTTTCTCCAAACTTTTGCCTTTATTATTTTCATATATTTTTATCTCCTTCAAATTTTTCATAAAGTACACTATATAATTTAGGTACAATATTTTAAAGATTTTTTATTTTCTTCTTTGCTCATGTATAAATTATAATAATATCCCTGTTTTGCTATAAGTTCATCATGAGTTCTCATTTCTACAATATTTTTGTTTTCTATAAATATAATTAAGTCTGCATTTTTTATAGTATTTAGTCTATGTGCTATTACAAAAGATATTTTATTATTTAATACTTCTTTTGTTGCTTTATTCTATTTGTCAAATTATATCATACTTTAAATTAATTGTCCTGAATTTTACGAAATTTGTTTAATTTTTAATGAATAATTTAAGGAGCTAGTAATTATACTAGCTCTATTGCTGGAAGCTCTCAGAACCCCGCGTATAACACGTTTTTTCATTATCGAACAAAAAAAATGCTACCACGAATGATAACATTTCTATAATTTCTATTTACTTTGTTTGCAACTCTGTAATTCTTTATTTTCAAGCGTTTTTACCACAGCAATTCTTATATTTCTTTCCACTTCCACAAGTTCGAGTTTTACTAATATTTATACTACTATAAATATTATCTGTATTACTTGTATTTACTCGTGTTTCAGTTTTTGAAATATCTATATTATTTGTATTTGTTGTACTTATTTTACTAATAAATATTTTTTATTTGGCGACAAATTGGCGACATTGTCTACATCGTTATTTGTCTTTCATATGTTTTAAATTTTACAATATTATTCATTTTTTGTCTAGATTATATATTAAATTTTCGAAAAAAATTCACATAGTTTAATGTTTTTTTATCACATAAATCCTTTCTCTTTAAATTAATTATTATTTTCTTCTTTTTTTATTTCTTTACTAATTTCTTTTATAGTATTTAAATATTCCTGCTCTACAGGGCTAATAGTTTTTACTTGATATTTTTTATATTCTGCTTTTGCTTTTTCAAGTGCTTTATCATGACTTATTTTCCCAGCTCTAGTTAATAATTTTTCTCCTGTAGAAGAAAGTATCATATCTAAATGTTTAATATAATCTTCCATATTCATTGGATTATGTCTTATTGCTTGAATTTCAGCAAAATCAAAATATCCTGATACCAAATTATTTAAAACTTTCAATTCATTTTCACTTAAATAATTTTTAGCAATTACAACATCACTTAATACTGGAATATCACCTTTAAATGTTGTTAACCCCATAAATGGTTTATCTGCGTCTGCTCTTTCATATATTACTTCTGATGCTGTATGTCCATGAGTTGCATAATGTAATTTATTTTGAACAATTTTAAAGAATTTAATTGATTTTTCATCTTTTGGATCATAATCTACTGCTGTTGCATATAAATCTAGAACTTGTCTATATAATACTTTTTCTGATGACCTAATATCCTTAATTCTAGCAAGTAATTCTTTCCAATAATTACCTCCACCATTTCCTTTAAGTCTTTCATCATCCATTGTAAAGCCTTTAATCATATATTCTTTTAATCTTTCTGTTGCCCATTTTCTAAAATTTGTTGCAACTTTAGATTTTATTCTATATCCCAAAGAAATTATCATATCTAAATTATAAAAAGGTATTTCTCTTGTAACATTTCTGTTGCCTTCTTTTCGAACTTGTCGGAAATTCTGACAGGTTGAATTCTTATCTAATTCTTCTTCTTCATAAATATTGTTTATATGTTCTATAATATTAGTTCTTGATGTACTAAACAGTTCTGCCATCTGTTGTTGTGATAACCATACTGTTTCATTTTCAATTTTAACATTTATCTTTGTTAAACCATCTTCTGTTTGATATATTATAATGTCTCCATTTGAATCATTCATAATAAAAATTCTCCTTTCTTACCTTTCGCTTAATTCTTTTTCTCTATATTGCTGCATTACTTGCGAACTTCTTGTATAAACTCTAGCACATTCAGATAATTGCCTTTTTATTACTTCTTCATCTGAAACAGGATTATAAAATAATTTATTTTCATTTGAAAAATGTACAGTTTCACTATTTTGTTGTTCAGTAAATAAACTACCTACAACTACATCTTGAATTCCATAGTTTCTTATAACTTCTTTATATTCTTCAACATCATTTATTGTAATCCCCTGTAATACAGGTTTTATGTATAATACTGTTGGTATACCTAATTCTTTTTTTAATCTAAATGTTCTAAATCTTTTTTGAGGTTCATCTGTATTAGGCTCAACTGAAGAATGTTTACTTATTGTCGCTGAACTAAGAAATACAACCAATTGTCCGTAATATTTTATAAAATTTTGTATATCAGCCATTTCATTTGTTGAAATTTCTTTTTTTGTAGATAACTGAACTTGATTTCCTTTTTGTAAAAAATATTTTATTAATTTTATAGTTTCAGATTTATTTTCATCATCCCAACATTCTGAAAAACATCCTAATGTGATTAATGTTTTTTCAGAAATTTCAAAACCACTTTTATTTAATTCGCTTAATATTTCTTCAGCTTTTTTTACTTTTAACTTTGAATTATTATCATATCCACTTTTTGCCAAATAACAATATTTGCAACCTCCTGTACAACCTAAACAAGAATTTATAAAAATTCTATGATTATCTTCTGCATATAAAAATCCAGTATCAATCATTTTATTTCACTCCATTCCATTCTTCTAAAAACTCATTAACAAAGTTTTTCATATATTCCGTTCTCTTTTTTACATAAATTCAAAGCAATATTCATTGTTCTTATTAAATGACTTATATCATGCCCACTTGAATCATTTTTAAATAATTCTATAATATATGGCTTTATTACTTCTATATATTTTTCTAACATCTTCTATCAGCTTCCTTCACTATATCGTTACTTTAAATTTTTCCAAATAATTCTTCATATCATTTTCGAAAACATTATATCAAAAAATTTACTTTTTTACAACAAAATCTCGTTCGTTTAAAATCTTTTAGAGAGCTAATTATATCAACTAACTCTCTAATTATATAACAAAATCTTACTATATTATTTATATTGAAATTTTATACTCTATAATTTCTTTAATAACATCTAAATTTATTGCATTTTCATAAGAATCAGTTGCATTTTTTCTTGTTTCATCTGTACTTGAAATATAATAGTTCTCTGTAGTTTCAATATCTTTATGTCCTAATACATCTGCAACATCTCGTATTTCTACACCATTTCTTAAAATTGTAGTCGCATAACTTCCTCTTAAATCATAAAATCTACAATTTTCTATTCCTAACTCATCATGAATTATTTTATATGGGTATTTTATAATATCTGTACCACAATACTTACCATTATCTCTTGTAAAAATCATATTAGCAGGTTTAATTGATAAAATATTTGATTGATTTTCCACTATTTGATATTCCAATACTTTTCCATACTGATTTTTCATTTCTTCTAAATGATAATACTTATAATCTTTACCATATAAAAGCCTTAATTCAATTTGTCTATTCTTAAAATTTACTAAAGCCTTCATAAGTGTTGGACTAATATGAATCTGTCTTTCTCCACTTTTAGTTTTTGTTGTGCCAATATACCACCTACCATTTTCATTCTTTTTCTTATCAAATACAGAATGTTTAACATTTATTACTTTATTTTCAAAATCAATGTCTTCCCAAGTTAATGCACATAATTCTCCTGGTCTCATTCCTGTAAAACAACTTGTGATAAATGCACAGGTAAATACATCATCATCTCTAAATAAGCTATTGTTCCTTTTTTTAGTGCTTCTGCTTTTGTTTTAAAACCTGATTTTGTAATTCGTTTTCTTTTCCCCTCAATTTTAGCAACATCAAAATTGTACTCATAAACATTTCCTCTCTTTCTTACATTTACCATTTTATTATTACCTCCAATCTACAAATAACGATTGAACGAAAAAAGACTGGCATCTTTTACAATGTCAGTCAATATTAAACTTTTTTAATATTTTAGATTTGTCGCCAAATCTATATCTATTGATAAATAAGTACTTTCGAAGATTTTTGGCGACAATTTTATTTTGTTTGGCGACAAATTGGCGACAAAAGCATATTTTTTGCATTTATGTCAATTTATCCAAATCTATGTAATCCTTGCTATTACTGATTTTTGCCACAACAGTTCTTGTACTTTTTGCCACTTCCACAAGGACAAGGGTCGTTTCTTCCAACTTTTGGACCTTCATTTACAACAGTTTGACTATGTTCAGGAGTATTAATTTTCTTACCACCATCAACACTCTCAATAGCCTCTAATGCTGCACCAGTAATTTTAGCAGCCTCTTGTCTTTTAACTTCGCCGTTTTGTCTTCTGATATTCATAAGAATTTTAACAACATCAACTTTCATGTTTGCAATCATCTCATCAAACATATCCATACCTTCCATTCTGTATTTAACAACAGGATCTTGTTGACCATAAGCTCTTAATCCAATACCATTTTTCAATTCATCCATATCATCAATATGATTCATCCATTTTTCATCAACAACTTTAAGCATTACAACTCTTTCAAGTTCTCTCATTTTTTCAGAAGTAATTTCTTCTTCTTTAACTTGATATTTGTTAACTGCTTGTTTTTCTAATTCTTCTATAATTGCATTTGAATCGTTTTCATGTGCTTTGATGAAGTCATACATATCTAAGCCAAATTCATTTGTTATTTCTGTATTTAAGGTCTCTATATTAATTGATTTTCCATCTTCACCTTCAACAAACATTGCAACAGTTTCTTCTGCTACTGAATTTATCATATTTAATATATTGCTATGAATATCTTCTCCATCAAGAACTTCTCTTCTTTGTTTGTAAATAATTTCTCTTTGTGCATTCATAACATCATCGTATTTTAATACATTTTTACGAATGCTGAAGTTTCTACCTTCAACTTTCTTTTGAGCATTTTCAACAGCTTTTGAAATTAATCTTGAAGCTATTGGCATATCTTCGTCAGCACCTAATGTATTATAAACTTTTGTTATTGCATCTCCACCAAAGATTTTCATTAAATCATCATCTAATCCAATAAAGAATCTTGATTCTCCGACATCACCTTGACGTCCAGAACGTCCTCTTAATTGGTTGTCAATTCTTCTAGATTCATGTCTTTCTGTTCCAATTATTTTTAAACCACCAGCATCAATAACTTTTTGTTTTTCTTCTTTTATTTTCTCGTCATATTTTTCAACTAATTTATTGAATTGTTCTCTGGCTCTTAAAATATCTTGGTCATCAGTTTCATAATATGTGTTTGATTCTTCAATTAAGTTTTCTGGTACTTTATTTTTTCTCATTTCTTCTTTTGCTAGATATTCGCTATTTCCACCTAACATAATATCAGTACCACGTCCTGCCATGTTTGTAGCAATTGTAACTGCTCCAAATTTACCAGCTTGTGCAACTATCATAGCTTCTTTTTCATGTGATTTTGCGTTTAATACTTCGTGTGGTATACGTGCTTCGTTTAATAATTTACTTAATTTTTCTGATTTCTCAATTGATACTGTACCAATTAAAACTGGTTGTCCTTTTGCATGACTTTCTTTTACACTTTCAACAACTGCTTTGAATTTTGCTTTTTCGTTTTTGTATATAACATCATTTTCATCTTTTCTTATCATAGGTTTGTTTGTTGGTATTTCAACAACATCTAAGTTATATATTTCTTCAAATTCTGATTCTTCTGTCATTGCTGTACCAGTCATACCTGATAATTTATCATACATTCTGAAAAAGTTTTGGAATGTTATTGTTGCTAATGTTTTTGATTCATCTGCTATTTTAACTTTTTCTTTTGCTTCAATTGCTTGATGTAATCCATTGTTGTATCTTCTTCCATACATAATACGTCCTGTAAATTCATCTACAATTAAAACTTCTCCATCTTTTACGATGTAGTCTATGTCTTTTTTCATTACACCATTTGCTCTTAATGCTTGATTTACATGGTGTACTATTGTTGAGTTTTCTAGGTCATTGAAGTTTTCTAAGTTAAAGAATTCTTCTGCTTTCTTAATACCTTTTTGTGTTAATGATGCAGATTTTGCTTTTAAGTCTACAATGTAATCATATTTTTCATTGTCTTCTGCTTGTTCGAAGTCTTTTACATCTTCTTCTACTATAACTTTTGCTTCTAATTTTTTAACAAAATTGTCTGCTCTTTTATATAAGTCTGATGATTCATTTGCTCTACCTGAGATGATAAGTGGTGTTCTTGCTTCATCTATTAAAATACTATCTATTTCATCGACAATCGCATAGTTTAATCCTCTTTGTACTAATTGATTTTTGTAGATTACCATGTTGTCTCTTAGATAATCAAATCCAAATTCATTATTTGTACCATATGTGATATCTGCTGCATATGCTTTTTGTTTTGCTTGTGGGTCCATTCCAGCAATTACTAATCCTACTGAAAGTCCTAAGAATTTATATAGTTTTCCCATCCATTCACTATCTCTTTTTGCTAGATAGTCGTTAACTGTAATTACGTGAACTCCTTTTCCTTCTAGTGCATTTAAGTATACTGGTAATGTTGCAACTAATGTTTTTCCTTCACCAGTTTTCATTTCTGCAATTCTTCCTTGATGTAATATGATTCCACCAATTAATTGAACATCAAAGTGTCTCATTCCTAATGCTCTTTTTGATGCTTCTCTAACTACTGCAAATGCTTCTGGTAATATATCGTCTAATGTTTTGCCTTCTGCTAATTGCTTTTTAAAGTATTCAGTTTTTTCTTTTAATTCGTGGTCTGTTAATTTTTCCATTTCTGGTTCTAAGCTGTTTATTTTGTTTACTATTGGCATTACCCTTTTAACTTCTTTTTCACTGTATGTTTTAAATAATTTCATATGGTATATTCCTCCTAAGTTTTTTATTTTTTTACCTTTTTTACTTTGTTACTATATCACTAAAATAGCTTTTTAGCAATAGTTTTTAAATAAAAAACATATTTCTTTTTGGCAGGCATACATTTTATTAAATAGGTATTTTATAAAAGAAAAGAGGATTCTATATGTTTGTTTTTAATGTTAAAGTAAATGGTAGTAAAATTTTTAAATGTTTTTTTATTGGTGTAATTATTTTTTTAATTATTATTTTAGGAATTGTTATGTATAGAGTTTTTGGTGGAGCTAACAATGCTTCTAAATCGCAAAGTTGCTTTCCTCAAAATGGTGTTTCTGAAATTCAACCAAGAAATTATACGAATATTTTGAAAACTGTTCATGAAAATATATCCCCTTATGTAGGCAAAAAAATTTGTTTTACAGGATATGTTTATAGGGTTTTGGATTTACAAGATAGCCAATTTGTTTTGGCTCGTGATATGATTGTTAGTTCTAATTCTCAGTCTGTTGTTGTAGGTTTTTTATGTGAGTATGATAATGCTAAGGATTTTGCTGATAATACATGGGTTACAGTTACTGGCACTATTGTTAAAGGTGATTATCATGGTGATATGCCTATTGTTAAAGTTACTGATATAAAATGTGTTGATAAGCCTTCTTCTGATGAGTATGTTTATCCTCCTGATGATAGTTATATTCCAACTAGTGGGATAATTTAAAAACTGTTTTGGGGACGATTTTTTCCTTCGTCCCCAAAAACAGTTTTCTAATTTTTATCTACTTCTTTTAACATGACATCATGTGCACTTCCCTCTTTGATGCTTATATTTGATACCAAAGTTAATCTTGCTTTTTTGTGTAATTCGTCTATTGTAATTGCACCACAATTGCACATTGTTGATTTGATTTTTGAAACTGTTACATCTAGGTTTTCTTTTAAATGACCTGCATATGGAATGTAAGAATCAACACCTTCTTCAAAAGATAGTTTATTCTTTTCTCCTCCCATGTCATATCTTTGCCAGTTTCTAGCACGGTTAGAACCTTCTCCCCAGTATTCCTTTACATAGTTATTTCCTATTTTTAATACTCTTGTAGGGCTTTCATCAAATCTAGCAAAATATCTACCCATCATAACAAAGTCTGCTCCTAATGCTAAGGCAATTGTTATGTGATGGTCATGAACAATTCCTCCGTCTGAACAGATTGGAATGTAAATTCCTGTTTCTTCATAATATTCGTCACGAGCTTTTGTTACATCTATTAATGCACTTGCTTGTCCTCTACCTATACCTTTTGTTTCACGTGTTATACAGATAGATCCTCCACCTACACCAACTTTGATGAAGTCTGCTCCTGCTTCTGCTAAATATCTGAATCCTTCTGCGTCGACAACATTTCCAGCTCCTATTTTTACGCTATTTCCATATGTTCTTCTAACATAGTCAATTGTGTTTTTTTGCCATACAGAATATCCGTCAGATGAGTCCATACATAATATGTCTGCTCCTGCTTCTACTAATGCTGGTATTCTTTCTTCATAGTCTCTTGTATTTATTCCTGCTCCTACGATATATCTTTTATTTTCATCTAATAATGAGTTTGGATTATTTTTTCTTTCTTCATAGTCTTTTCTAAATACTAAATATTTCAAATTACCTTCTTTTGTTAATATTGGTAAACATTCTTTTTTTCTTTCCCATATAATGTCATTTGCTTCTCCTAAATTGATACCTTCTTCTGCCCATATAACTTTTTCTTTTGGAGTCATATAGTTATCAATTGGTGCATCTAAATCATCTCTTGATATTCTGTAATCTTTATCAGTAACTAATCCTAAAAACTTTCCATTTTCTGTTCCGTCTTCTGTTATCATTACTGTTGAGTGACCTGTTTCTTTTGTAAGCTCTATTACTTCTCTTAGTGGTGTTCCACTTTTTACATTTGAATCACTTACAATAAATCCTGCTTTGTGTTTTTTTACATGTCTGACCATTGATGCTTGACTTTCTATTGATTGTGCACCATATATGAATGCAACTCCTCCTTCTCTTGCAAGTGCAATTCCCATTTCTTCTCCTGATACTGATTGCATTATTGCAGATACCATTGGTACATTTGCATAGTATTTTGCTTCTTCTCCTTTTTTGAATTTTACTAGTGGTGTTTTTAATGTTACATTGTTTGGTGTACATTCTTCTGTTGTTAGATTTGGTAATAATAAAAATTCATTAAATGTTCTTGATATTCCATCAATTATTTTTGCCATTTTTGATTCCTCCTTATTTTTATATAATAAAAGTATACTAATTTTATGTTTATTTTGCAATATTTTTGAAAAATTTTTAAAATTATGTTATAATAATAATAATTAGTTGTAGAAAGAGAGGATTTGACGCATCATGAAAAAATTCGTTAATTGTATGACTCATGCGCTGAGACTTGAAAACGAAGAAATACCATATTTTGAATTTAATTTATGGTACTCATCAGACCCTTTTGTTGGAATATCAACAAAATGTGAACATTCATATCACAGAACCTGCCGGAAAGTAAAACGCGATGATAAATTGCATGAGGATGAATGGTTAGTTGCTTTTTTTGGATTTGTAGCTATTAAATTCGATTATGAGGGACGACCAGAATCTTTTGATTATCATTTTGTCCGGCAAGAATCTGATGGAACATGGACAGAAAGACCTTCTATTTACCAAGAAATCAATACTACAAATATAGATAATATGATTTCTGAATATGCTAAGGTTGGTATTAAGCCAATGTTTCTTGCTATTGGAAAAGTCGAAGAGTAATCTTCGGCTTTTTCTTTACTTTTAAATTAAAATATGATAAAATAAGACAAAATATTTGTTTAGGAGGAAATATCGTGAAAAACAATGAATTAATTTTAATTTTAGACTTCGGTGGACAATACAATCAACTAATTGCAAGACGTGTAAGAGAATGTAATGTTTATTCAGAAGTTGTTCCATTTGACATCACAATTGAAAAAATCAAAGAAAAGAATCCAAAAGGAATCATCTTTACAGGTGGACCAGCAAGTGTATATGGAGAAAACTCTCCAAAATGTGCAGAAGGTATTTTTGAACTTGGAATTCCAGTGCTTGGAATATGTTATGGAATGCAACTTATGACATATACATTAGGTGGAAATGTTGCAAGAGCAGATAAAAGAGAGTATGGTACAACAGATGTATCTATTGACAACTCTTCCCCACTTTTTGAAGGATTTGAAAATACAAATGGTTTCTTAATGAGTCATACAGATTTTGTTGAAAAAGTTCCTGATGGATTCAAAAATATTGGACATACAACATCTTGTCCAAATGCTGCAATGGAAAATAGAGAAAAAAATTTATATGGTATTCAATTCCATCCAGAAGTTAACAGTTCTATAAATGGAACGCAAGTAATTAAAAACTTTTTATTTAATGTTTGTAAATGTTCTGGTGATTGGATTATATCTTCTTTTGTTGAAGAAAGTATTACAAAATTAAAAGAAAAAATTGGAGATAAAAAAGCGTTATGTGCTTTATCTGGTGGTGTTGATTCATCAGTTGCTGCCGTTTTATTATCAAGAGCTATTGGAAAAAACTTAACTTGTATATTTGTTGACCATGGTTTACTTCGTAAAAATGAAGGCGATGAAGTTGAAGAAGTTTTCAAAAATCAAGATATTAATTTTATAAGAGTTGATGCTAAGGATAGATTTTTAGCTAAACTTGCTGGTGTTAGTGATCCAGAAAGAAAAAGAAAAATTATTGGTGAAGAATTTATAAGAGTTTTTGAAGAAGAAGCTAAAAAAATCGGTGCTGTTGATTTCCTAGTTCAAGGAACTATTTATCCTGATGTTATTGAAAGCGGTCTTGGAAAAAGTTCTGTTATAAAAAGTCATCATAATGTTGGTGGTTTACCTGACTATGTTGATTTTAAAGAAATTGTAGAACCTTTAAGAGATTTATTTAAAGATGAAGTTAGAAAAACTGGCTTAGAACTTGGAATGCCTGAAAATTTAGTATTTAGACAACCTTTCCCTGGTCCTGGACTTGCTATAAGAGTTATTGGTGATATTACAGAAGATAAGTTAGATATTTTAAGAGATGCTGATAGCATTTTTAGAGAGGAAATTGCTAATGCTGGCTTACACAAGAGTATTAACCAATATTTTGCTGTTTTGACTAATTTGAAGTCTGTTGGTGTTATGGGTGATGAGAGAACTTATGATTACACTGTTGCTCTTAGAGCTGTTGAGACTACTGATTTTATGACTGGTGTTTGGAGCAAAATTCCTTATGAAGTTTTAGAGAAGGTTTCTTCTAGGATTGTAAATGAAGTTAAACATGTTAATCGTGTTTGCTATGATATTACTTCTAAACCACCTGCAACTATTGAATGGGAGTAAAATTTAATAGAGATATATCCTAAAAATACCTGATATACATCAGGTGTTTTAGGATTTTTTTAATTTCTATCAAAAATACTTTTTACTACTCCCTCATCTATCAATGTAGCAAAAACATTTTTTATAATAATCAATATAATTGGTCCAATTAGCATACCTAAAATACCAATAAATTTAAATCCAGTATACATAGCAATCAATGTAAAAATAGGATGTGTTCCAATATGCTTACTAACCAATTTAGGCTCCAAAAATTGCCTTACAGTAGACATTATTATTAATAATATAATAAGAGCTATTCCTAATTTCAAATCTCCATTCAAACCCGAAATAATTGCCCAAGGAATCATTACAGTTCCTGAACCTAAGATTGGCAAAGCATCAACAAATCCTATAAATAAAGCCATTAATAATGGAAATTCTATATTGAATTTAGCAAATTTCAAAATATATAATCCAACCAATGAAATTATAAAAGAAACTAATATAAGTGTTGCTTCTGCTTTTAAATATCCTCCTAATGTTTGTGTTAAATCTTTTATATGTTTTCCTACTTTAAATACCCATCTTTTTGGAAAGTGATGTTCTATTTGGTCTAATATATAAACTTTGTCTACACATATTAAGTATAGTGCCATAATTGTGACTACAAAATAGATTGCAATTGTTGGTATAGATGTTATCATGTTTAGTAGTCCTGTTAAAAAATCTCTTATCCAGCCGGATGCAGAGTTTAATACGTCTCCTGTTGAGTTTTCAATTATTGAAGTTATTTCATTTGGTAAGTGTATTTTGTTGAAATCAAACTTATTTGTGAAGTTTTGAAATAATATGTATGCTTTTTCTACATAACTATTTAAATCTTGTAATAAGTTTGAGGCTTCTGATATTAATGATATTATTCCCCATGTTACGCCTCCAATTATTATTCCTGAGGCTATTATAAATATTATTATTGAGCTTGTTTTTCTTGTTAGTTTTAATTTTTTCATTATTAACCTAATTGCTGGTTCTATTATTAGTGATATTATAAATGCTATTAAAAATGGTGTGTAAAATATTGCTAGTTTAAATGCTAAAAATAGTCCTATTAATATTAAAATTACATATAAAAATCTTTTTAATACTCTTGTCCAATATGACATGTCAATTATCATTTTTCTCTTTCTCCTATGTAATTAGTATATGTTAATTTGCAGTTTATATTCTTAAAAATAATTGATATTCTAATTAAAATATGATAAAATAAACTTGAAATTTGTTATTTTGCAAATGCAAATTTTGTAAATTGATACTCGTAAACCAAATCGTTATGGAGGTAAAAGGATGTCCAAAAAAAATGAAATACTGGTAAAAGAACAACTGGAACCAACAATTGATAATGCAATTCGTAGTATGAAATTGAGCATAAAACTACACATAACCAAGAACGATAAATATTGGTCTGATGTTGTTGATGAGTATATAAGAGACAAAGAAAAATTTTTGCCTTTTATAAAAGAAGACCAAAAAGAATGTTTTTTGGAAGTATATGCTAGCATCTTTCAATTGGTTGAACAATTTCCTACAAAATTTATTAAGGCGGAATTACTTGCTATGGAGCAAACATGCCAAATTATGGAATTGCTTAATGCAGATACAGATTGGGATGCTATTGACAGATTATTAGATGCTCAATGTAATTCTGCTGAAAGTATTGAAATTGTAAACTCTTGGATTCAGAAGTTTTCTTCTTATGGATCAGAATTTGAGAAGCACATCAATAAGAGTTCAACAAGTAATAAAGGCTGAACGACATATTATAATATTTTTGTTAAAAAACATACACCCTTTTTGCCGGGTGTATGTTTTTTATGAATTATTCTTATTTGAATTACAACTGCAAATATCACCTATTGTATTACAAACCTGTTGACTACCTAATTGTATCTCATTTTGAGCTAAATCTCCTAATGTTAAAATTCCAATTACATGATTATTTTCATCACACACTGGTAATCTTCTTATTTGATTATTTGCCATTTTACTTTCAGCGTTCGTCATATCATCATCTTGTTTACAAGTATATAAATTTGTAGACATTATATCACTTGCTGTTGTTTGTGAACAATCTTTGTCACATGCAACTGTTCTTAATAAAATGTCTCTATCTGTTAATATTCCACATATACAGTTGTTATTGTCACATACTGGTATACATCCTATGTGATTTTCACTCATTAATTTTGCTACTTCTGTTATTTTTGTTTCTGGTTTTACACAGCATACGTTTTCACACATACAGTCTTTTACTTTCATTTTGATATTCTCCTTTCAAAAATTGGATTAGAATAAAAATTTAAAGGTTTTGAATTTTATATTTATTGCTTTGATTTTCTTTAAATTTTCATTTATTATTATTTGTTAAAATAAAAAAAATATGCAAATTTTAATTTGCATATTTGTAATTTTTTTCCATTAAAGAAAGAGCGCACGTGCGCTCTTTCTCTACATCTTCTTGATATCATACATTAAGAATTGGTAGACTTGATCCACTATTCGTGCATCATCATCCGTAAATTTTTTGACTTCAACATTCTCTTTAATTTTGACTAATTCAAGTCGTATTTCTTGCCCGATAAGAAATAATTCGTTCCGAACGATGCGTTCTGGAATAGTCTCCTTTTTTTCATAATAGTTCTGCCATTCCTTAAACAGTTTTTGTAAATTTTCGTACATATGATATTCCTCCTGTACTATTTGCTTTTGTTTATTGTTTTTCTATTATAAAACCCCTTCACACATTATGCAATTGCTTTTGTAATTTTTTCCATTCTAGTTTAAAATTGTTCATATAAGTCATCAAAGCTTCCAAAATCTCTGTTGAAAGGCGGTCTTCCTGGGCCTGGTCTAAACGGAGGTCTCATTGGCGGACGAGGTCCGGGACCTGGTGGATTTGGCATAGGTGGTCTAAATGGTGGTCTACGTCTATTTAGCAGTTCACGTATTAATAAAATTTGTATTAAATCTCTTAATCCACTATTAAATTGTCTCTTTTCATTATTCTCCCCCGCAGCTTCAGATATTTTAACATCAGGTTTTCTACTTTCTGTTCTTTTGATACTAGAATTATTATTCGATGTTGAAATATTTGTAGTTCTGACATTATTTACATCATTTGTCAAATTGATATTTACTCTTGTTTCTTTTTTAGCTTCTAATGCGTAATAAATTTCATCTGTCATATTTTCAATATCATCTCTGGTAATAGTTCCTTCCCTCATATTGTCACATTTCTTAGTTACCATAGGATACACAATTTTATATATTTCAGGATAGCTATTTTCTAGTTCGACATTATTTCCAGATATATTAATGTTAGTATTAAATGTTGGATTTCTATACTCTTGATAGCCCTGATATTCTTGTGGTTCATGATTATACTGTTCAAATTGATTTTTTGTTGGATATCCTAAAATACTTCTTATGTAATTATCATATGTTTCGTTATACATAATTAACCTCCCTCATTTTCCCTGATTTGTAGTTTTCTACAAATTAGTTTTATATATCGTATGAGGGAGGCTCTATTTTTGTTAAATCTTATTTACTAAATCTTTGAATTTATTTCCTCTGTCTGCAAAATTTTTAAACATATCAAAACTTGCACTTGCAGGTGAGAATAATACGACATCGCCTTTTTTAGCAGATTTTTTAGCAATTTCAATTGTTTGCTCTAATGTATCACACATATTAATATTTATTTTTTTATTCTCTTTTTCAGATTCATTTTTTACAACATCATATATTTTTTCGGCTGTTTGACCAATCAAAATAAGTGTTGAAACTTTATCTATAACTGGTTTTGCAAGAGGTTCATATTCCAAGTTTTTATCATACCCACCTGCAATTAAAATTATATTTTCTTTAAATGCATTTAAACCTGAAATCGTTCTTGTTGGAGAAGAACTTGCAGAATCATTATACCACTTAACTCCATCAATCTCTCTTACAAATTCAATTCTATGTTCAACAGGCCTAAATTTCTTAATTGCTTCTACTGCGACATCTGTGTCAACTAATGTTTTTGTTGCGGCAAGAGCTGTTGCTATATTTTGAAAATTATGATTTCCTCTTAATATAACTTCATCAGTATTCAAAATATGTTTTCTTATGCCATCATTACATTCTTTTATAATATCATCATCAACTATAAATCCACTATCTAATTTTGTTTTACTACTAAAAAATATGACTTTTCCGTTCGCTTCTTTGCTACATTCCCTTGTTATATCATTATCATAATTTAATATTAATATTCCATTTTCTTTTTGATTTTTAAATATACATTTTTTTGCATCAATATATTCTTGATAATCTTTATGTATATTTAAATGATTTGGAGTTATATTAGTAATAACTGCAATGTCTGGACTAATGTTCATATTCATTAATTGAAAACTACTTAATTCTAATACGACTATATCATTTGGTTCCATTTCTGGCAATTTTGTAAATAATGGCGTTCCAATATTTCCGCCTAAAAAAGTTTTATAACCTGCATGTTGTAAAATTGCATTTATTAAACTTGTTGTAGTTGTTTTGCCATCACTACCTGTTACACCAATTATTTTACATGGGCACATCTCCATAAGCATTTCAACTTCTGTTGTAACAATTGCTCCTCTATCTGCCTCTTTTTGCAATTCTGGTCTTGTTGGTAGACAACTTGGTGATCTAAAAATAACATTAAATCCATTTAAATTTTCAAGACAATTTTTACCAAAAAATGTGTCAAATTCATATGTATTTATTTTATTGATGGTTTCTTCTGGAATTTCTTCTAATGTTCTTTCATCAAATACTGTTACTTGTGCTTTTTTATTATATAAATATTCTAATAATGGTAAATTGCTTACTCCTAAGCCAATTACTGCAACTTTTCTAAATCTTATATATTCATTAAATTCTTCTAATTTTTTGTTTTCATAGCTCATTTTTATTCCTTCTTTCTTTATGCCCTTTTTTTTCTTTGTGGGGCGTTTAATTTATTATACGCAATTTCATTATATAGTGTAACTTCACACATTATATATCTTTTTTTTCAAAAAAACAATTTTTAACAGAATATTTTTTCTTTTTTCGGTAAGAATATTTTTAGATATCGATTGGAGGTGCATTTTAATGTCAAAATCTAATAAAAACAAAAATAATCAAGATAATAGAAATAATCAATCTCAAAATGAAGAAAGACAAAATAATAGAAATAATAATTGCAAATAATTTATTGAATTTTATTATAAAATAGCTCTTTTTATTGGGCTATTTTATTTTTAGCTTTTAATAGTTGATTTTACATAATATTTTTGTTATAATTTATTTATTAAATGCACATTGAAATTTTAAAAATCATTTTTATTAGGAGGTTGGCTTTATGGAAAAACAAATTAGAAAAATAATATATCTTGTTATATCTTTATTGTATTTTGTGCTCTTGTTTTATTTTTGTATAATACTTCGGATTCCACGTACATTAGAATCTTTGATTATTTTGGTTCTATTGTTTATTCTTGCAATAGTTTTCTTTAAACAATATGAATATGAGAAAAACTCTATTTATTTAGATGAGGCATCAAAAAAAATAGCAGAACTTTCAAAAATATATTCAACTGAAAAGGAAATTGTTGACTATGTAAGTGATTTAATGTATACCAACTTATATAAAGACATATCTGATAATGATTCAATAGTTGTTATTGACTATGATGAAAGCTATTTGCTAGATTTTTATGATAATCTTGATAGATTGGCTTCAAACCAAAATAAAGAAGTTGATGAATTAACTCTTGTACAAAAAAGTGCATGTTTAATAGATTCGTTATTGGGAACGGAAGCATGGGTACTTAAAACTATAAAATATATTGATGAAATTGATTATTCTACTAGATCTTTAAATATCGAATTAGCTATAAAAGCTGGTCTGTTATTTTGTGGGCATACAATGGAAGAAATTAATGAGAATCCTTCATATATAGACTTCTTAACTGCTATACTACACGAAGTTATAGAATGTGATAGAACAGGTGATTTACTGGTAATCAATATATTAGTTGATATTTTACAAAATTACAAAAAATTATAGTTAAAAAATGATTTTAAATTTCAAATTTGACAGGTGGTCTTTATGACACCTGTCAATTCATTTTATACACCTATAACTGAAAATCCATTATCCACATGTATTACTTCACCAGTAATTGCAGAAGACATATTGCTAAACAAAAATGTGCAGCAATCACCTACTTCTTTTGCAGTAACATTTCTATGTAATGGTGACTTTTCTTCTACAATATCTAAAATATTTCCAAAATCTTTTATTCCTTTTGCTGAAAGTGTTTTTATTGGCCCTGCTGAAATAGCATTTATACGTGTTCCATTTTTTCCTAAATCTTTTGTTAAATATCTAACACTGGATTCTAATGCAGCTTTTGCAATTCCCATAACATTATAACCTTCTATGTTTTTTTCTGCACCATAATATGATAATGTAACAATACTTGAATTATTATTTAATAAACCTAATTCTGATGCTATTCTTGATACAGCAATCAATGAATAACTACTAATGTCACACGCATGTGAAAAACCGTCTCTTGAAGTATTTATAAAATCATTTCTTAAATCTTCTGTATTTGCGTGAGCAATTGCATGTAAAATTCCATCTATTTTTCCGTTTTCTTTTAATATAGTTTCAAAGCATATTTTTATAGATTCATCACTTGAAACATTACAAGAATAAGCTTTTGAACCTGGGATTTCTTCCATTAATTTTTCTATTTTAGGTTTATTTTCTTCCGAATTATATGTGAAAATTATTTGAGCTCCTTGCTCATATGCAGATTGTGCAGCTCCCCAGGCTATACTCCATTTGTTTCTTATTCCCATTATTAAGATTTTCTTTCCTTGTAATAACATTATCGAATACCTCCTATTTTTCTATATTTTTCGTATCTTTGTTCTATTAATTCATCTTGTGTCTTATTTGATAATTCTTTTATATATTTTTTTAATATGTCTTTTAAGTTTTGACAAACTGTTTCAAAATCTTCTTGTGCTCCACCTTCTGGTTCTTTTACTATATTATCAATAACTCCTAATTTTTTCAATTCTTTTGATGTGATTTTCATTTTTTCTGCCGCTTCTGATGATTTGCTTGAATCTTTATATAAAATACTTGCAAATCCTTCTGGTGATAATATAGAATATATTGCATTTTCTAGCATTATTATAATATCTGTAACTCCTAATGCTAATGCTCCACCACTAGAACCTTCTCCTATTACAATTGATATCGTTGGAACTTTTAATTGTGACATTTCAAATAAATTTTTGGCAATTGCTTCTCCTTGTCCTCTTTCTTCTGCTCCAATTCCTGGATATGCTCCTGGTGTGTCTATGAATGTTATTATAGGTCTATTAAATTTTTCAGCTTGTTTCATCAATCTTAATGCTTTTCTGTATCCCTCTGGATTCGGCATACCAAAGTTTCTTTCTATATTTTCTTTGGCATTTTTTCCTTTTTGTTCTCCTATTACTGTAACTGGTATTTCATCTAATTCTGCGATTCCACCTATAATTGATTTGTCATCTCCGAAATATCTGTCTCCATGTAATTCTATAAAATTTGTGAATATTTTATTTATGTAATCTAATGATTTTGGTCTTTCTGCTTTTCTTGCTATATTTACTCTATCCCATGCTGATATAGTTTTCATTTTATTTTATTCCTTATATAATTTATTTAGGTTTTTAATAAAGGTTTTACCTATAAACCTATTACCAACTTTTAAATTTTTGACTGTTAAGTTAATTTATGGTATAATCATTATATGTTTATATTATAAAAATCCATAGACCTAAGGAGGAAAGCTATTATGATTAAAAAAATTACGGATTTTATAACTTGTTGTCAGTTACGGTGTAAACAAAGAAAGGAAAATAAGTTCTTGAAACTTTTTGTTTATTACGCATTAAAGTTCAGCCCAATGTCTATTATGGATATTACCATTTTGTTTCCAGGCTATTTTAGTCCGGAGACTGTTGATGCTGTTGCTGAGAAGCTTAGTTACAAATGTCTAGTATTCCATGATGAAGACAAGAAAGCAACTTATGTTATTTTTCATGAAAAAAATAACTGACATTACATTTATGGGGATGGCTGTGCTGTCCCTATATTTTTTCTTTAATGCAACTTAATTATATTATATAGTGTTTCTTTCATATTTTTTCTTTCAACAATTTTATCAATAAAACCATGGTTTAATAAAAATTCTGAACTTTGAAATCCACTTGGTAACTTTTGTTTTATTGTTTGTTCTATAACTCGTGGACCAGCAAACCCTATTAAAGCTCCTGGTTCTGCTAAAATAATGTCCCCTAAACTTGCAAAACTTGCAGTAACTCCACCTGTTGTTGGATCAGTTAATACAGAGATATATAACAAACCTGCTTTATCTAGTTTTGCAATTGCAGCTGATGTCTTTGCCATTTGCATTAATGATATTATACCTTCTTGCATTCTAGCACCACCTGATACACAAAATAAAATAACAGGTAATCTTTCTTTTATTGCAGTTTCAACTAATCTTGTTATTTTTTCACCAACAACACTTCCCATACTTCCCATCATAAAATTGCTATCCATAACTCCAATTGCTACTTTTAATCCATTTATATTTCCAGTTCCTGTTTGTATTGCTTCTTGTATTTTTGTCTTTTCTTGTAGTGTTTGTATTTTTTCTTTATATCCTTCAAATTTTAATAAATCACTTGTTTGCATATTTTCATTTATTTCATTAAAGGTTCCTTCATCTATTATTTGTTTTATTCTCCTTCTAGCTGATAATCTGAAATATTGCCCACAATTTGGACATATACTGTAATTGTTTTTTAATTCTTCTTTGTATAGTATTTCTTTACAGTTATTGCATTTTACCCATTTTCCTACTAACATATCTGATGCTCTTTCATTTTTTTGATCTGGTTCTTTTGGATTTATTTTTCTGATTTTATCTATTACCATTGTCTTTCTCCTTATTAGCAAATTTTTTAGCAATAAAAGAAGTATCATAATTATTACTAATGAAATCCTCATCTTTTAAAATCCTATATAAAAAATCAATATTAGTATTAATGCCATCAATAACAAACTCGCCGAGTGCACTTTTCATCTTAGCAATTGACTCATTTCTATCTTTTCCATGTACAATAATTTTTGCAATCATAGAATCATATGTAGGCGGAATTTTATAACCAGGATAAATGGCTGTATCAATTCTAATTCCATTTCCTCCGGGTATGTGTAATTCTTTTATTTCTCCTGGACAAGGCATGAAATTTTTATACGGATTTTCTGCATTTATTCTTGCTTCTAAACTATGTCCTGTAAATTTAATGTCATCTTGCTTGTATTGTAGCTTTTCACCTGATGCAATTTTTAGTTGTTCTTTTATTATATCTATACCTGTAATTGCTTCTGTTATTGGGTGTTCAACTTGAACCCTTGTGTTCATCTCCATAAAGTAAAAATCTTTGTTTTTGTCTAATAGATATTCAATTGTTCCAACATTACTATATCCAACTTCTTTTATAGCATTTACTGTAATTTTGCCCATTTTTTGTCTTAACTTGTCTGTTATTACTCCTGATGGTGTTTCCTCTAACATTTTTTGATTGTTTCTTTGTACAGTGCAGTCTCTTTCACCTAAATGTATTACATTTCCATGTTCATCTGCCATTACTTGAACTTCTATATGTCTCGGATTTTCTATAAATTTTTCTATATAGATTGAATCATCATTAAAAGAAATTTTTGCTTCTTGTCTTACCAAATCGTAAAATTTCACAAGCTCTTTTTCATTATAAGCGATTCTTATACCTTTACCACCGCCACCACTACTTGCTTTTAAAATTACTGGGTAACCTATTTTCAAGGCCACTTTTATAGCTTCTAGCACATTGTCAACTAAACCATTTGAACCAGGAACTACTGGAACACCTGCATTTTTCATAGTTTCTTTTGCTTTTGATTTATTTCCCATTAATTCAATCATTTTATAATTTGGTCCTATAAACTTTATACCAATTTCATCACACATTTTTGCAAAACTACTATTTTCAGATAAAAAACCATATCCAGGATGTATTCCATCACATCCTGTTAAACATGCTGCCTCTATTATTGCTTTAACATTTAAATAACTTTTGTTTGATGGAGCTGGACCTATACATACAGCTTCATCTGCTAATTCTTTGTGTAAAGAATCTCTATCTATTTCTGAATATACAGCAACTGTCCTTATTCCTAGCTCTCTACACGCCCTTATTATTCTTACAGCAATTTCTCCACGATTTGCTACTAATATCTTTTTTAGCATTTCTAATTTCCTTTCATTTATAAACTTTATATTTGTGTTTGTATTTTGAAAATTTTTAATTATCTACAATTGCAAATGTTAGTTCTCCTTTTACAGCTATTTTTCCTTCAACTGTTGCAACTGCTTCTCCTACTCCTATTGGTCCTTTTCTTTTTATAATTTTTACTTCTAGTTTTAATCTATCTCCTGGTACTACTTGCTTTTTGAATTTTAAATTGTTTATTCCTCCAAATAAAGCGTTTTTATTTTTGTTTTCTTCTAATGATAGTATCGCAACCGCTCCTGTTTGTGCTAATGATTCTACCATTAATACTCCTGGCATTATTGGATTGCCTGGAAAATGTCCTTTAAAGTAATATTCATCTGCTGTTACATTCTTGTATGCTGTACAGTTTTCTCCTGGTGTATATTCTTCAACTTCATCTATCATTAAAAATGGCTCTCTTTGTGGTATTATTTTCTTAATTTCTTCTTTATTTAACATTTTGATTTTCTCCAATTTTATCTATTATTTTTCTCTTATTTTATTTTAAATAATGGCTGTCCATATTCAACTATATCTCCATCGTTTACGCATATTTCTGCAATTTCACCATCAAATTCTGATTCTATTTCATTCATCAATTTCATTGCTTCAACTATACATATAACTTGACCTTTTTTTACTATATCTCCTGTTTTTACAAATGTTTCTTTATTTGGAGATGGCTTTGAGTAAAATGTTCCAACCATTGGTGATTTTATAATTTTATATTTTTCTTCTTGTATACTATCTATATTTATATTTGCTTTTACATCTGAGTTTATTATTGATTGATTGTCTAATTGCATATTTGTTGTTTCTGGTATGAAATTTTGCTGTTTCATGTCTGATATATTTTTTAAAATGATTTCTTTCTCTGCATTTTTTTTCATACTTATTTTTATTCCTTCTGGAAATTCTATTTCTAGTTCGTCTATCTTAGCATTTCCCATATCATCTATTAATTTTTTAATTTCTTCGTAATCCATAAATTAAATCTCCTTTATTCAACTTGACTTGATTCTATTTGATTCCAATGTCATTCTCAAAAGAACAAAATATTATAGAGCTGTTATGACCTCCAAATCCTAATGAATTTGACATTGCATATTTTACTTCTACATTTCTACCTTTGTTTGGTACAATATCTAGGTCGCATTCTTCGTCTGGTACTTTGTAATTTATTGTTGGTGGTACAAATTTGTCTTGTATTGCTTTTACACATACTATTGCTTCAACTCCTCCTGCTGCTCCTAAAAGATGTCCTGTGTTCCCTTTTGTCGAACTTATCATTACTTTTTTACTTGCTTCTCCAAATGCTAGTTTTATTGCAGATGTTTCTCCTGCATCATTTAAGTGTGTAGATGTTCCATGTGCGTTTATATATGTGATTTCTTCTGGCTTGATATTATTTTCTTTTAAGGCTCTTTTCATCGCTCTGGCAGCCCCTTCTCCATCTGGTGCTGGTGATGTTATATGATATGCGTCTGATGTTGCTCCATATCCTACTATTTCAGCATATATTTTTGTTTTTCTTGCTTTTGCGTGTTCTAACTCTTCTAATACAAGTATTCCTGCTCCTTCTCCCATTACAAATCCGCTTCTTTCTTTGTCAAATGGTATACTTGCTCTGTTGATATCTGTTGATTGTGTTAGTGCTTTTATGTTTGTAAATCCTGCTATTCCTGTTGGTGTGATTGAAGCTTCTGTTCCTCCTGCAAAAATTACATCTTCATAACCATTTTTTATCATTCTATATGCTTCTCCTATTGAGTGAGTTCCTCCTGCACATGCTGTTACAACAGATATTGATTCTCCTTTTGTTCCTAGTTCTATTGCTACATTTCCTGCTGCCATATTACATATGCTCATAGGTATGTACATTGGTGATACTCTGTCAGGTCCTTTTTCTATGTAATGTTCATTTTCTTTTTCTATTGTTGTTAATCCACCTATTCCAGAGCTGATTACTACTCCAACTCTATTCATATCTGTATTTTCTGGTGTTATTCCACTGTCTTTCATAGCTTCTTTTGATGCTATTATTGCAAACTGTGAAAATTTATCTAATCTTTTACAACTTCTTTTGTCAAAGTATTCTTCTGGATTATAGTTTTTTACTTCTCCTGCTAATTTTACTTTAAATTTTTCTGTGTTAAATTCTGTTATTGGTGCTATTCCACATTTATTTGTTTTTATTCCTTCCCAGAATTCTTCTACATTTTTCCCAATAGGAGTTATTGCTCCTAACCCTGTTATTACTACTCTTTTTTCCATTTTGATTTTCCTTTCTTTACATTAACATTCCACCATCAACGTTTAAAACTTGACCTGTTATATATGTATTTTCTTCACCAGCTAAAAAATATACTGAATTTGCTATTTCTTCACTAGTTCCCATTCTTTTTAAAGGTATTTGTGAATTTATGTTTTCTTTTACATTATCATTTAAAACTGATGTCATATCTGTATCAATAAAACCAGGAGCAATACAATTTGCTAATATATTTCTGCTAGCTAATTCTTTTGCAATACTCTTTGTAAAGCCAATTATTCCAGCCTTTGAAGCAGAATAATTACATTGCCCTGCATTTCCAGATACACCAACAACTGAACTGATATTTACAATTTTCCCTGTTCTTTTTTTCATCATATATGGTACAACACTTTTTGTAACATTAAATGTTCCTTTTAGATTAATATCTATTACTTTTTCAAAATCTTCTGGTGTCATTCTTAATAACAAATTATCTTTTGTAATTCCTGCATTATTAACTAAAACATCTATTTTTCCAAACTTTTCTATTGATTTTTTTGCCATATTTTCACAATCCTCAAATTTAGAAACATCTGTTTTTATGAATAATATCTCTATATTGTATTGTTCAAATTCACTTTTCAAATTTTCTATATTAGTTTTATCTGACACATAATTTAAGACTAAATTATATCCATTTTTAGCGAATTTGATTGCTATTGCTTTTCCAATTCCTCTTGTACCACCTGTTATTAATGCTACTTTTTTATCTTCCATTTTTGTAATCTCCTTTTCAAATTATTATATTAGTTTTTAATATCGGTTAATTTTTGAATTGCATTTTCTAATGTATCAACATCATAGATATTAAATACATTAACATTTTCAAGCTCTTTTTTTATAAATCCTGTTAAAGTTTTGCCTGGTCCAATTTCTACAAATGTATCTATATTCTCGTCTTTCATTAATTTTATTGCTTTATCAAATCTAACTGGACTTATAATATGGTTTGATAATATTTCTACCATATCATCTGTGTCATTATAGAACGTGCCATCTATATTTTTAATAACTTTTGTAGTTCCTTTTTTAAACTTAATCTTTTCTAAATCTTTTATGTATTCATTTTTTGCATCTTCTAATGCTTTTGTATGAAATGGTCCACTTGTTTTTAATATGACTACTTTTTTTGCACCATTTTGTTTGAAAATTTCACTTGCTATTTCAATTGCTTTTTGGCTCCCAGAAACCACAGTTTGATTTGAATAATTGTAATTAGCTGGATATATAAACATTCCTTTATTTCTTAATGTGTTGCAAATTTCTTCTATTTTTGAGGATTCTAACCCTATTATTGCAAGCATAGAATATTCACCTTTTGGTAATTTATATTGCATTAGATATCCTCTTTGTTTAAGCAATTTTAATCCATCTTCAAATTTAAGCTGCCCTCCATATATTAATGCCGGATATTCCCCTAAACTAAGTCCAACTGCTATATCTGCTCTTATTCCATTTTTTATTAATATTGATAAAATCGCCAAACTCATTGTTGCAATTGCAATCTGAGTATTTTTTGTTTTGTTTAGTTCTTCTCCTTCAAAACATAATTTAGCTATATCAATTCCTGTAAGCTCTGATGCTCTTATATATATCTTTTTTATATCTTCAAATTTTTCATATAAATCTTTTCCCATTCCTATTTTTTGACTTCCTTGACCTGGGAATAAAAATGCTATTTTCATATTAAACCTCCATTAAAATGCTGCCTGTGTTTAAACCTCCACCATAGCCCAAAAGAATTATTTTATCACCGTTTTTTAATAATTTTTTTTCAAATATTTCATCTATTGCTATTGGTATGCTTGCACAAAATGTATTTCCTACATTTTCTATATTTGTAAATATTTTTTTATTATCTATTTTTAGCTTGTTTCCAATTGATTTCATTATTTTTAAATTTGATTGATGTGGTATTATATATTTAATTTTATCAATATCAATCTGACTTTTATCTAGTAATTCATTTATGTTTTTTACAGTTTCTGTAACAGCATATTTATAAACTTCTTTACCATCCATATGCAATTTTTCATTCATATTATTTGTAAGTATTTCTCCATTTTGTCCTTGACTTTTTATATTGCTACTATAAATTTTTGTATTTTGCGTTTCTTGTATTATAACAGCTCCTGCTCCATCTGATAGTAAAATTGATGTAGATAAATCTTTTTTTTCTATACAGTTTGATAATAAGTCTACACCTATCATTAGTGCTGTTTTGGATTTTCCTGTTGTTATATAACTTTGTACAATATCTAATGTATTTATAAAGCCTGCACACCCTCCTAAAATGTCTAGACACATACAGTTTTTAATGTTAAAATACTTTTGAATTTTATATGATATTCCTGGCATTAACATATTTGTTGATGTTGTTGCAACAATAATAAAATCTATGTTTTTTATATTTATTTTTGGATTTTTTTCTATCAAATTTTCTACACTTTTTATTGCTAATTCTTCTATATTTTCATCTTTTGAATAATATCTTTTTTGTATTCCTGTTCTTTTGTATATGTAATCTTCCGTTATATTTAGTTTTTTTGCAAGATATGAATTGTTTATTTCAGTTTTCGGTAAATAACTTCCTGTTGCTATGATTTCTATACTTTTCATTTTCACCTCTATATTATATTTTCTAATGTTTTAATAAAATCTTCTGTGATTTTTTCTTTATCAAAAATTTTTCCTGTTTCTTTATATAATGATGTTGATATGTTTTCTAATTCACTTGGAAACTTATCTTCATTTACATTGAAACCTAGGCTTATTATTATATAATTTATTTTGTTTCCTATTGTGTTGCATTCTGTTAAAATTCCACATATTTTCTTTCCATTTAGCATTAGGTCATTTGGTTCTTTTATGTTTAATCTGATGTTATAGTTTTCTTGCATTGTTTTTTGGATTCTTTTTGCTATTTCTGTTGTTAATCCTTCTAATTTTGTTATGTCTTTTTGTGTTTTGTTTAATATGCTTATTGCTATATTCTTATTTGAACCTGTGTGCCATTTTCTTCCTTTTGTTCCTATTCCTTCTGTTTGTTCTTCTGCTATTATTGCTATGTTTTCTGTGTATTTGTTGTTGTTTTCTTTTAAATATGTGTGTGTTGATTTTATTTGCTTGAATTTTTCTATTTTCATTTTTCTTTTCCTTTTTTGTTTTTTTAGATTTTATATTATTTTTTATTTTTTCTCTATTATTCTGAACGGTCAGTTTTGTGGTTACATTTTTATATTAAATTTTATAAAAAAACTAGACTGTTAATTTATTTTGTGTTATTATTATTTAGTAAAACAAATGAAAATTTTTAGGAGGTATATTAATGACAAAATTGAAAAAAGTTCTAATTGCAACATTAATCTTTATTGTTACAATACTATTGAATTTAAATGTAAAAGCAGTTGATTTAAATTTAACAGAAAATACTAGTGACTCTAATACAACTATTAATACTACTGATGAAGAAGATTATCCTACTTCAAATTATGCAAGATCTTCATCAAATACTAATACAAATCCGATATCTACTACTTCATCAGCTACTGTGAAAACAACATCTTCAACAGAATCTGGTTTAGGACTTACAAATATTTTAAATATTTTCTTGATTAGTATTGGAATCATTTTAATATTACTAGCTATTGCTATTTTAATTAGATTAAAAAATTAATAAAATAAATTGTCAAAAGTTGTCAAATTTGGTTTTTCCTGTTGACAACTTTTTTTGCATTTTTCTAGCAATTTTTGTATGTATATTTTCTCCAAATTTTAAAATAATATTAATAGATTTAAAAAATCATATTAAGCTTTTAGATTATAAGGAGGATTATTAGTATGAATAGAAAATTTTTTGTTTCTTTGGTTGTTTTATTGTTTACCGTTTTTTCTTTTTCTATTTGTTTAGCTACTGATGGTAGTGGTATTGGTTCTGCTGTTAATGATATTAGAAATTTCGTTGGTGGTGTTGAAGATACTGTTGAGGATGCTGCTAGGGATGTTTCTAATACTTCAAAGAGTGTAACTGGTGGAACTGAAAATATGATGAATAGTAATCGTACATCTGGTATGACTAGTTCTAATATGAATACTGGATATTCTGCTACTAGAACAAATACTGATGCTACTATGAGTATGTCTCAAAATACTTGGATTTGGCTTATACTTGGTATTGCCGCTATCGCTATAATTGCTGTTGTTTGGTATTATTCTATGCAGTTTACAAATACTAGTCGTCATGGTCGTAATGATGATGATAATGAAAATTAATTTTTAAAAGTGCCATCGCTATGGTGACACTTTTTCTTCTAAAATTTTAAACATTTACATATAAAAGTGGACGAAAGCCCATGCGGAAGTCGCTGTAAGAAGTGCTGATACCGTTGCTGCGAATGCTCGTATAGTCGCTGCTGTAACCATAATTGCCTCCTCGAACAACACAAGGACCGTTAGAAATGTTAGACGTCTCTGTTGTCCATTCTATGGTGTTACTTGCCATATCATATATATTGCATTGTACATCTATTTTACTTGTGTCTGATAAAGAGTTTGTTCCTGTTTGTAATAATGAAGTATTTAAACTATTTTGTCTTGAATATTTTGCATTTGTTCCACAATTTTGTATAAATACTGTTGCTGTATCCCATGCATAACTATTCATTAAATCACTTGTGAATTTATCACTATTATACATATTTTGAGATAATTTAGCAGCTTGTAGTTGTGTTACATAGTTATATACATTTTCTGTTCCTTTTTCTGTTATTTGTGTTAAAGCATTTCCAGCAGCATTTCTAGCTGTTGCTGTTCTTGCTTCATATCTTCCGATATAATATCCTCCATTTGTTGCTACACTATTTTTAAATTTTGTTATATTTTTTGCAATTGTGTTTCCATATTTTTTTAATGTTGGCGTATCGTTTGCATCTTCTTCTATATAGCTTCCTGAATATGCACTTTCTTTTCCAGTTGTAGCATCAAAATCATATCTTCCTAATGTTATTGTTGCGGTTGTTCCATTTGATTTTGTTATTGTTCCTACTGGTATCCACACAAATTGACTTCCTTTTGTTGCTGTTTCTGTTACATCTTCTATTACTATTCCTTTATCTACTGTTGTTGCTCCATTTACTATTTTGAATCCTGCTGGCACAACTATTCTATTACCTTTTTCGTCTTTTAATTTAGTATTATCTGTCTTGCTTAACTCCTTATTTATATTATCTGTTATCAAACCAATTTTTTCATCTTCATTAGCATTATTTAAATATTTATTTATCTCATCTTCATATTCATTTAATCTTTGCCCTTGTTCTTCTTCTGCTTTTTCTGTTGCATTTTGAGCTATTTTTGCATTTCTAAACAATCCTTGGTTTGTTAATGCTGATATTGATATTCCTGCTAATATCAATAGAATAATTATCGTTATTACTAACGCGATTAATGTAATACCTTTGTTTTTGTTCATTTTTTCCTCCTTAGTTTTTTTAATTAATTTTTCTTATTATTTGTGATTTCATGTTTTTTATTACTAATTCTTTTTATTGTATCACACGATTCACAAATTGTGGATTTTTAAAAATTATATCCATAAATCATGAATATGTCAATAGAACTTAAACTTATTTCTATAAATTATTTTCTTTAAAATACTATATAATTTTTAATAATCATCTTATATTTTTGTTTGCAGTTTTGCTTTTTTCGTGTTATACTTTTAATTGAAATATTTAGAAAATGAGAGGTATATAAAAACATGTCTGATAATAAATTAATTGCAAAAAATCCAACTGCATTTCATAATTACACAATCGAAAATAAATTAGAAGCAGGAATTGTACTATCAGGTACAGAGATAAAATCTATAAGGAGCGGGAAAGCAAACTTAAAGGACAGCTATGCCCTAATAAAAAATAATGAAATTTATATTGTTGGATTACATATTAGTCCATATGAACATGGAAACATTTTTAATAAAGATCCTTTACGTGATAGAAAATTATTGTTAAATAGACGTGAAATTAACAAATTAATAGTTATGACTAAACAAAAAGGTTATAGCCTTGTTCCATTAAGTATGTATTTTAAAGGCAGTTTAGTTAAAGTTGAGCTTGGTGTTGGCAAAGGTAAAAAACTTTATGATAAACGTGAAGATATTGCTAAAAAAGATGCAGAGAGAAAAATGTTACAACATTTAAAGAACCAGTAAATGATTCTACTATTTACTGGTTCTTTTCTTAATATATAAAATTACATTGCATATGAATTGTTTTTCTGATTTATTCTATTTCTCCAATTAAATCATAATTACTTACATCAATAATTTTACAATTTACAAAATTATCTAAAATTTCATTTTCATTTGAATTATCATTATTTTCAATATATACTAATCCGTCTTCATCTGGAACATCTTGCATAGTTCTACCTATAAAATATTTGCCATCAAAAGACATATTTTCTACTAAAACTTTATAAGTTTTTCCTATTTTATTTTTTAAAATTTGTTTTGAAATTTCTTGTTGTGCTTCCATTATTTTGTTATATCTTGATTTTTTAGTATTACCATGTATTTGTTCTGGAAGTCTTGCTGCTGGTGTTCCTTCCTCTTTTGAGTACATAAATGTACCCAACTTATCAAATTTTGTGTTTTTAACAAAATCTAAAAGTTCTTCAAAATCTTCCTTAGTTTCACCTGGGAATCCAACAATCAAACTTGTTCTTAGTGTTACATCTGGTATTTCATTTCTGATTTTTTCTATTATTGCAGTAATATTTTCTTTACTTGTCTTTCTATTCATCTTTTTTAGAATTGGATTTGATATATGTTGAATTGGAATATCAAAGTATTTTGCAATCTTCTTATTAGTTGCTATAACTTTTATCAACTCATCTGTAATTCCTTCTGGATATGAATATAAGAATCTAATCCATTCAATTCCATTTATCTTGCTTAATTTTTCTAATAATTCTGCAAGTTTGCTTTCTCCATATATATCAACACCATATTTTGTTGTATCTTGTGCAATTACGATTAATTCTTTTATTCCTTTTTTAGCAAGCATTTCAGCTTCATCTAAAACATCTTCCATTTTTCTGCTAACAAATGGACCTCTTATATATGGAATAGCACAATATGTACATCTGTTACTGCATCCTTCCCCTATTTTCAAATATGCATAGTTTTTACCTGTTGTAACAATTCTTTCCATAAATTCATTGTATGTAGGCATTGGAAGTGGCTTTACTTCTGATATTTTTGTTACTGTTTTTGTTTTTGATTTTTCTACTATATCTCTTTTTAGTAAATCTTCTATTTTATCCCATAATTTATTGTATTCGTCTATTTTTACGAATAAATCTACCTCTGGTAAAAGTTTTACTAAATCATCATAATATCTTTGTACAAGACATCCCATTGCTATTAGATATTTGCATCTTTTCTTTTTGTATTCTGCCATTTCTAAGATTGTGTTAATGGCTTCTTCTTTTGCTGATTCTATAAATCCACATGTGTTTACTACTAATATGTCTGCTTCATCTGGATTGTTTACTATTTTATAGTTGTTGTTTTTGAATAGTCCTATTGCTACTTCTGTATCTATTAAATTTTTGCTACATCCTAGTGATATAAATCCTACGTTCATTTTTTCCTCCATCGGTTTATTCTTTATGACTGCATACATGTTTTCTTGTCATTTCCATTAAATCTAATTTTGTAAAACCTTCAACTTGTGTTTTTGTTCTATCATTTTTTAATCTTTCTTTTAATAATTTTTCTATTTTTTCTTTATGGCTATCATCTTTCATATCAATATAGTCGATTATAATAATTCCGCCAATATCTCTTAATCTAAGTTGTTTGGCTATTTCAATTGTTGCTTCCTCATTTACTTTATATACTGTTTGCTCTGGATTTTTACTTCCTGTATATTTTCCTGTGTTTACATCGATTGCTGTTAGTGCTTCTGTTTTATCAATAGTGATAAATCCACCACATTTTAGCCATATCTTTCTGTTTTCTATTTTTAATATTTCTTTTTTTATATCGTATTTATCTAGTACATCTTCATTTTCTTTTAGTTCTATTGTTGCGTTTTCTAAATAATTGTTTTGATTTTTAAAGTTTTGAATTTTATCAAATTCTCTTTTGCTGTTTACTGTTATTTTTTGTATTGAATTTTCTGGCAAATCTATTATCATTTTTTCAACGAGACTTTGTGCTTTCTCTAATAGTTTTGGCATTTTACCTGTGTCATTTTTAAATGCTTTTTGGATGTTGTCCCATCTTTTTTCTGTGTTTTTTATATCTTCTATTATTTCTTTTTCTTTTCCTACTGCTGATGTTCTTATTATTGCTCCGTTTCCTTGACTTAGGTTTTCTTTTACTAGTTTTATTAGTCTTTCTTGTTCTTTTTTATCTTCTATTTTTTGAGATATTGTTATTATATCTGTGTTTGGCATTAATGCTATATATTTGCTTGGTAGATTTATGTGTGTTGATACTCTTGCTCCTTTTTGAAGATTGCTATCTTTTTTTACTTGTACTAATATTTTTTGTCCTTCTTTTATAACATCACTTATGTCTATTTCATTATGATTTAGTTGATTTTTTGTGTTGTTTTGTTCATTTTTTTCATTAACTTTTTCTAGTATATCTTTTAGGTGTATAAAACTATTTTTTTCAGTTCCTATGTCTACGAATGCTGATTGCATACCTTTTATTATATTCCTTACTACACCTATATAAATATTTCCTTCTTTTCTTGTTGATTTTTCTTCGTCTATATAGTATTCTACTAGTTTTTCATTGTCTACTAACGCTATTTGCCTTTCTTGTTGATTTTTGTCTATTAATATTTCTAGCATTTTTGTATTCCTCTCTAATTAAATTTGTTCATTGCAATATCTATTCCGTTTTTTAATATTTCTTCTATTGCTTCTGCTGCTTTTTTTGTCCCTTGTTGTAGTATTTTTTGCTCTTCTTCTGGCACTTTTCCAATGACATAATTTATCATATCACTTTTGAATTCAGGTTGTCCTATACCTACTCTTATTCTTATAAAATCTGTTGTGCTTAATTCTTGTACAACTGATTTCATACCATTGTGTGAACCTGGTCCACCTTTTTTTCTTAGTTTTATTTTTCCTTTTTCTATATCTATGTCGTCATATATTACTATTATTTCTTCTGGTTTTACATTATAAAAGTCTCTTGCTTCTTTTATTGCCTCTCCACTTAGATTCATATATGTTTGTGGTTTTAGTAATATTACTTTTTCATTTTGAATTATTCCTGTTTCATATAGTGCTTTGAATTTTGTTTTTGTTATATTGATATTGTTGTTTTTTGCTAATTCATTTATTGTGTCAAATCCCATGTTGTGTCTTGTGTGTGCATATTCACTTTCTGGGTTTCCTAATCCTACTATTAAATACATTTCTACCTTTCCTTTTTATCGTATGAATATTTTATTTAATATTTTTATTGTTTAAATAGTTTATTGAATAGTCCTATTCCTTTTTTTGAGTTATCACTATCTTCTTGTTTTTGATTATTTTTTCTTGTGTTTTTTGTTTTGTTTTGTTTTTTGTTTATTTTGCTATGTTTATTGTGATTGCGTTCATCCTCTTCTTTATAGTCATCATCATCGTCTTCTTCATATTCATCTTCGTCATATTCCTCGTCGTCTTCTTCGTCATCATAATCATCATATTCATCATCATAGTCATCGTCATACTCGTCATTATAGTTGTCATCATATTCATCTTCAAACTCTTCATCTTCTTCGAATTCATCATCTGAATCTATATCACTATCATCTTGATTCTCATCATCTTCTTCATATTCATCATATTCTTCGTCTTCTTCATATTCATCGTCGTCTGAATCATCTATTTCTGAATCGTCATCCTCATATTCTTCATCATATTCATCTTCGTACTCATCATCATCGTCAAATTCAAATTCTTCAACATATTCAGCATCCTCCTCTGAAATTTTTGTTTTAAATATGTCGTCTTCTACTTTTTCTTCTGGTACAACTTCTGCATCATCTTCCTCTAATTTAAATTCTGATAAATCTTTTCCAAACTTTTCACTTACTTCATTTTGAAAAATATGATAAATATTCTTTATCTCTTCTATTCTCCAATAATTAGAATTTATTAAAGCTCCTGCATTTATTCTTATATTATTTACTTCTTTTTCAAAGTTTTTCTCTTTATCTTCAACATTTTTTAGATATTCTTTATTATATAATTCTTTATATGCTTTTTTGCTTGATTTTCCTGCTATTTCTCGTAAGATTAATTCATATAAATTTTCAAATTGTTCTATATCTGCTTTAAAACTTTCGCATGCCTCTGACATCAATTTATTGTGGACTTTTACTCCATTAATAGCTGCCATTCTTTCATTATCTAAGAAACTTACAATATATAATTTCAATGCTTTTAGAAATGCTAATTTTAAGCTTACATCTCTTAGATTTTTAGTATACTTGTCTAATTTTATATCATCATTGTTTAGTTCTATTAATAGTCTCTTTGTTTTTTCATAAACTGCTATATAACATTCTGCTTCTCTTTTTTCTATTTTATTTCTAATACTGACAGCATTTTCGATTACTTCTCTGTTAAATGGTACTCTTTCATCTTTTCCATTTTCTATCATTGCATCTATTATTTCTTTTTCAGTGTCTTCGTTTTCTGAATTAAGATATTCTTTTATCTCTCTTAAAACGTTTTTATCTATACTGTTGAAATCATTTGTTATTTTTTCTATTAATTGAAGGTGCTTTTTTTCTTCTGCTCTTCTACTTTTTGAACTAATATTTCTATCTTGTTGTTTTTGAGCAAAATCTGTTAATGCTTTTATATAATTTTTTCTTGACTCTTCTAATTTTTCATTATTTGCAGAAATGCTGTTTTCTATTTTTATAAGCTTTTTCTCAATAATTTCTGGCTCTTCATCTAAATCATCAAAAAGTTGATTTCTATCTTCTTCTAATTTTGTGTTTGTTTTAGAAATCCTTTTTTGTTCTTGTTGAATTGATCTTATCTCATTTGCAACTGTGTCAAATTCGTTTATTATCTTATCTTCTTCTTCAAGAATTAATTGGTACTTTTGTATTTCTTCTGTAATTTCTTTATAGTCTTTATATATTGTTTTTAAGTTTGGTTTTTTATCAAATCCTAATATTGTATTAAAGTTTTTTTCTAGAACTATTGCACTTCTCTCATACATGGTATTGTACCCTCCAAATATCTCAAATTTTCATATATTTTACCATTTTTACTTGAAAAAGACAAGTATTTTTATATATTTTCCCTGTCCTTTTACTACTAGATAATAGTTTTGTGGTATTTCACTGAGCCTCTAAGGATACATATTATTTATCAGTATGTCCGTTTGATTGGAGCGAAAAATAGAAAATTTTAAATAAAAAACTGAGGAATGCTCACGGAAAACTTTATATATGTATATGATTTGATAATTTTTTCGGTTTCAATACACAACATAAGAATTTCTAAAAAAATCAATGGCACCCTTCCACTTTGTGAACTCTTTCCATTGATTTTTTAAGAAATTCTAATATTGTTCCAATCACATTCAAAAATTCTAAAATCATACACATATATAAAGTTTGGCCGGAGTGAGAGAGGCTCAGTTTTTTATTTTAGAATTTCTTTTTGAACGCAATGAACAGGACATACTGATAAATAATATGTATCCTTAGAGGCTCAGTGAAATACCTCAAAACTGTTATCTAGTAACATTCTTTTAGATTACTACACTACTTTTCCGTGGTATTCCGTACAACTGTTACATTGTCTGGTATGTCTTTTAATACTACACTGTTTGCTCCTATTTTTACATTATTCCCTATTTTTATTGGTCCTAATACTTTTGCTCCTGAACCAACCATTACATTGTTTCCTATATCTGGGTGTCTTTTATATTTATCCTTACCTGTTCCTCCTAATGTACTATTATGGTATATTGTGCAATCATCTCCTATTGTTGATGTTTCTCCTATTACTACTCCCATTCCATGGTCTATAAGTAGTCTTCTTCCTATTTTTGCACCTGGGTGTATTTCAATTCCTGTTATGTGTCTTGAAATTTGTGATATTAATCTTGCTAAAAAGTGCAGTTTTTTGTTATATAAAAAGTGGGCTATTCTATGAAATAATATAGCGTGAAATCCCGGGTATAGTATAATAACTTCTAAAATATTTCGACATGCTGGATCTTTTTCTTTTATATTTTTTGCGTCTTCATATAAACTTTTTATTATATTTTTCATTTGCATCACCTGTTATATTTTATGATATATTTATCGTGATGGTTCTTAGTTATGTTTTTAATAAATTATAAAGAGTATGAAACAAATAGGTTGTTTCATACTCTTTATAAAAATCTTTAATTTAAATCAGTTCTTTAATTTCTGCTAATAAATCTTTTTCTGTTTTATTTAAACAGTCAATTAAAAATAGGTTTTTATAATTTTTTAAATTATAATATGTGTCCAAATATAATCTTTGAAAAATTATTGCTTTCTTATCAAATTCGCTTACAACTTCCCGTGAATAAATTCGTTTTTTCAAACTTTCTTCATCTGATAAATACAAGAAAATTACTTTCCTATTTTTATCTTCTTTAAGATATTGTTTTACTTTATTTATTCTTATTGTATCTGGAATTTCCTCTCTCATTTTTTGAGTTATTTCTTTTACAGCTCTATCTTGTGTTAAAATTCCTTCAACTGCTAGATTTTGTGCTAATGTTGATTTTCCTACTCCATCTGCCCCTTCAATTATAACATTTATTTTTTTTAAACTTCCTTTCAAAATATTTCTTAATAAATATTTTTCATTTAATGTTACATCAATAAAGTCGTTGTGTGGTTGCTCACATGTGTCATTAAAAAAATAAAATATTGTTATAATTCCAGTAATGTTTACAGCAATAAATGAATCATAATATTCAACTATTAATTTTTGCTTTTCTTTTATTATTTGAAAAGTTTTGTTTTGGACTCTTTGTGATAAAAATATCCGTTCTAAATTGTTTTTTACCGTTATGTATTTTTTCATTTTTTTTCACATTCCTTTCTGTTTTTTTATTGCTTTAAAGAACTGTTTTATATAATTAATGCTTTTGCATTAAGCTAAAAAACTATTTTATGATAAAATGTTCAAACTCAAAATTTTTGTTTAATAATTTTTCTTTGAGTTGTGTTGGTTTAAAATCTATATTTTTGAGTTCTTCAATAGAAACCCATTTAAAATGTAAATTTATTTTTTCTTCATTTTCTTCTTGTGTTTCATATTCTTTTTTTGTAATATTTTCTTTATCGTCTAACTTTAATAAATAGTAAAAGCCAAGTTCATGTATTTTTTTACCATTTTTCCTTGTAAAAAAGTTCTCTGTTATTGCTATAAGCTTTTCAATGTGTGCATTATATCCTGTTTCCTCTTTATTTTCTCTTAACATTGCTTCTCTCGAACTTTCGGCAATTTTTACATGCCCTCCTGGCAAACAGTAAAAATTGTTTTGACTCATTTTTACTACTAATATTTCATTATTGCATATTAGTACTCCATTTACTCGAAATTTAAAATTTCCATATAAGTTTTCTATCTTTATATCATTTTCTTCCATAACTTTCTCCTTTTTTAGTTTTTATCCAATATTATAATTGGTTATAATCAATTACCGATTGGTTAATTACATTTTAATAAAATTTTGCAGGTCTTTCAATATATTTTTTCAAATTTTCTTTGAATTGCGTATTTTTTACGTCTATATCATCTTCATCATTATACATACATTGTTTCATTTTTCCATTTGCTGTTATTCTTAAATGAATTTTCTTACAGATATCACACTCTCTAATTTTACAATGTGAATGAAAAAATGTAACAACTTTTCTGTTATCTATATATCCACTAATTTCATTATATGAATCCTTTTTATATGATAATTTAAATTTATTTTGTAATATTTTTTCCATTTTTAAGAATTCTTTTGATGTATTTTTTTCTTTTTTGTAGTTAACTATTTCTAAAATTTTAATTCTTACCTCATGTTCTATTCCCCACTCTAACATCTTTATTTTATTCTCTAAATCATCATTATAGACTGATGATATGCTTACATCACATCCAAAACTTTTAATTTTTAATATATTATCTAATATTTGTTTTGATGAAACTCCTACTGGTGAATTCTTAGATATATCTTTATCAAAGTAGTCTAAACCTACTATTACTCTATTTATCCATTTATGTTTTATCATATAAATTAATTTTTCTATTTCTATACAATTAGTATTAATTCCTATATCTAAGTTATATTTTTCAGATATCATTTTACATATCTCGTAAATTTGTGGATGTATAAGAGGTTCTCCTCCGAGTTAATCTAATTGCTTTTAATCCATATTCTTTTGAATCTTTTATTATTTTTTCAATATCTTCTAGTTTTAGCATACTTATTTCATTATTTCCTTCATTATGACAGTATACACATTTCATATTGCAACTTGATATTATTGACATTCTATATTGATTTCTTGGTATTTCTAATGTTTTAACTTTCAACTAGTGATTTCTCCTTCCTATACAAAATTTTATATTATTAAAGTCTATCTCTTTATCAATATCTCTTATAACATATTTAAATAATTGATTTATTTCTTCGAATTTATTTGTTTTTATACAATTTATATACTTATCTATGAATTGATTTTCTGGCATGCTTTTGTGTTGTACTTCCTGCATTTTTTTATCTGTATATAATTTATAAACTTTGGATGTTGACATATTAGAGAATCCATTTTTCTTGTTATAGTAGACTCTAATTTTATTAAGTGTAATGGCATAAAAGGTATTGTAATATAGTGATTTTTCTAAATTCATTTTTCTTAAATATTCTATTGATTTTTGTAATGATTTTGCTTCATAAATTACATCTTCTTGACTTAGTTTTGGTAATCCATTTTTGTATTTTTGCAAAGTATATTTTTGTAATTCTTTTAATTTTCCATTTTTATCTTGTAATATTTTGCCATATCCAACTGCTGATAGCATTGTATCTTCATAATTTTCAAAATCTTTATCTACTCTATCATATAAATTTTGTAACGTTCTTTGATAATTTTCAAAATTATATCCTTTATATTGTATATATTCTTTTTGTGCTGCTTTTTGTGAGTTTGAATTATATATAATAATTAAATCAACATCAGAGTCTTCTTTATTAGTATTTGTTTGATAACTCCCATAAAAAATAACACCTTCTATTCTTTCATTTTCTGTGTAACCGAATTCATTTAAGAAGTCATATATTACTTCTTCTATTTCCATATTTAATAACTTTTCCTTTCTTAAAATATAACTTTGTTTAAAAAATTTAGTTTTTATATTTTTTATGATATTATTGATTTTAATACTTTAATTTTGAAAATGCTGTCGTATTTTGTCGAAAACAATAAAAAAGTGTAATATAAATATATCAATTTACCTTACACTTTTTTGTTGTTATAAATATTATTATTTTCCTATAAAAATTTGGACATATACTTTTCCATACTTGTTGCTTTTAACAACACCTATACCAGTATAATTAAAAGTAGAATTTAAAATATTGGCTTTATGACCAGAAGAATTCATCCAAGCAGTAACAGCTGCACTATTGCTAGAATTTCCAGCAATATTTTCTCCTGCTGTTTTATATGATATTTTAAAACTTTTTAGCATATCAAATGGAGAACCGTAAGTCGGTGAATTGTGTGAAAAATAGTTATTGTCTACCATATCTTTTGCCTTTATTCTTGCAACATTCAATACTTCTGAATCCATTTTTAAAGCAGTTAATCCATTATTTGTTCTTTGCTTATTTATTAAATCAAATACTTCTTTTTCATCACTACTCATTGTGGTTGTATTAGCTGTGCTTCCTGAACTTGAACTACTAGATCCGGTACTTCCTGAATTTGTTCCTCCACTAGAATTCGGATATATTGCTTTTACATACTTTTTGCTAACAGCTCCTACATAGTCTCCTTCAACCTGAACAATATACCAATCGCCTACACCAGCAAATACTCTTATATATTCATTTTTCTTGACTGTTGCCACTATGTTATAATTTACTCCTGGTCCACTTCTAACATTTAAAGTTGTTGCTGTTACTAACCCTGTTGAAAAATCAACTTTATAATAATGCTGCATTCCAAATGATTGTGTAAAAATACATATTACCATAACAAACAATAATACACCGCTTACCTTGAATATTGTTTTCTTTTTTATACTAATAATTTTCATCCAACATCCCCTTTCTATTAAAATGTTTATACATATTGTTTGTCTTTTATGTATTTTTATTATTAGAAACATTTTAAACCAACAGGGATATTGTTTAATTGGTTCAACAATATTCCTATTGGTTTAAATAAATACATTTTTTATATGGATAAATCTTATTTTTTCATAATTATATTCTGATATTCTTTTATTGAATGAAATATCTCCTACTGTTTTTTAACTATGATGTCCTAAATAGATAGGTTCTCAAAAAAGACATTAATATTCTTCTATTTTTACATAGACCTTATCTTCTAGTGCATATTTTTTTTCTACTTCTAATTTAGTTATCTGATTATCATCTCTAAATGCAAATTTATTCATGCTATCTAAAACTACTTTTACAATGTTATCTATATCTGGTTTTTTGGTTGGACTGATATTGTTATCTAACATTTCGTTTATTTCTGTTTTTTTTGTTGTTTTTGGTATTGAAAAGTATGCTATTATATTTACTTTTATTCTTCCTTCTAAAATTTTGAATCTTGGATATTTTAGTAAAAAGTATTGTTCTACTAGTGATTCATAATCTTTTGTTCTTGTCGGTGTGTAGACCACGCCTGTGTATGAGTTTAGTCGTGGCCTTCCTTTTCCTATTACTTTTCCTGGTACTTCAAATTCATATATCATTTGTTTTTCTCCCTATATTATATTAAGTTTTCTGGATTTAGCGCTTGTAATTCTGGTAATACAAATATTCCGTCCTTCCTTATAAGAATATCATCAAAATATATTTCTCCACCACCATACTCTTTTCTCTGAATATTCACTATATCCCAATGAATGCTTGATCTATTTCCGTTGTCACTTTCTTCTAATGCATCTCCAGGTGTGAAGTGAAAACTTCCTTTTATTTTTTCGTCAAATAATGTATCTCCAATTGGTCTTTCTACATATGGATTTAGTCCAAATGCAAATTCTCCGATGTAGCGTGCTCCTTCATCTGTATCTAATATTTTATTTATCATTTCTGTGTTATTTGATGTTGCTTTTATTATTTTTCCATTTTCAAATTCAAATCTTATATTATTAAATGTATATCCGTTATATGTTGTTTCGGTATTATATGTAATAACTCCATTTACACTTTCTTTTACTGGTGCTGATGCTACTTCTCCGTCTGGTATATTGAATGTTCCCATGTATTTTTCTGCTGGTATTCCTTTTATACTGAATGTTAAATCTGTTCCTGGTCCTATAATATGTACTTTATCTGTTTTGTTCATTAGTTCTTTTAAATTGTCCATTGCTTTTGACATTTTTGAGTAATCTAAGTTACATACATTAAAGTAAAAATCTTCAAATTCTTCTAGTGTCATTTTGCTCATTTGTGCCATTGAATTATTTGGATATCTTAATATGCACCATTTTGTTCTTTTTACTCTTTCTTCAAAGTGTACTGGTACTGTATAATATTTGTTGTACATGTTCATTATTTTACTGTCTATTTTTGATAGTTCAGATGTGTTTGATGTTGCTCTTATTCCTATGTATGCATCCATGTCTTTCATTCTTGCTTCATCGTGTTTTCCGCATAGTTTTATTTGTTCTTCTGTTGCATTTTCTAACATTATTCTTAATAATTCATAATTTACTATATTGAAGTATGGTTTTGCTTTCATTTGTTCTGCTTGTCTCATTAGTTCTTTTGCTAATGGCATTCCGTCTTCTCCTAGTACTTCTATTAATATATTGTCATTTTCTTTTAGGTCTATTGAGTATGTTAATAAGTTGTGTGCTAATTTTTCTATTCTTGTATCTTTCATTTTTTATTTTTCCTTTCTTTATTTGGATATTTTATCATATAAATTTTCAAATTAAAAGTAGTTTTTATAAAAAAGTGGTTAGAAAAATGTGCATGTTTCATTAAAAAGTCCTTAGGAAAATGTGTATGATTTGTTAAAAAGTCCTTAGGAAAATGTGATGTTTTTACAAAAAGTCCTTTGCTTTTTGTGTAAAATGTGATATAATATATAGAGATTGGAGTGTGATAATATGTATAGAGATAAAATGAATGAATTAAAAAAATGGAAAAACTCTCCAACTAGAAAACCTTTGATAATCAGAGGTGCAAGACAAGTTGGAAAAACATGGTTAATGAAAGAGTTTGGTAAACAATATTATAAAAAGTGTGCATATATAAATTTTGATGATAACTCAAGAATGGATAAACTTTTTGAAGATGATTTTGATTTGGATAAAATCATTCAAGGTTTAAAAATTGAATCTAATGTAAATATAGAACCTGAAAATACATTGATTATTTTAGATGAAATTCAGGAGACTCCAAAAGCCTTAAAAGCATTGAAATATTTTTATGAAAATGCTAATCAATATCATATAGTTTCTGCTGGTTCTCTTTTAGGGGTTGCAATCCATGAAGGTACTTCTTTTCCAGTCGGCAAAGTTGATTTTTTAGATTTAGCACCTTTAAGTTTTTTTGAATTTTTAGAGGCTTTAGGAGAAGAAAATTTATTGCAATTATTAAAGAAAAATGATTTTGATATGATTGGTGTATTTAATTCAAAATTAAAGGAATTTTTAAAACTTTATTATTATGTAGGTGGCATGCCAGAAGCGGTCAATTCTTATGCTCAAAATAAAGATTTAAAAGAAGTTAGAAAAATACAAAAAAGGTTATTAGAAGCATATGAACAAGATTTTTCTAAACACGCACCAAGTAATATTGTTCCTAGAATTAGACAATTATGGAATAATATTCCTACTCAACTTGCAAAAGAAAATAAGAAATTTATTTATGGACTTGTTAGAGAAGGTGCTCGTGCAAGAGAATATGAGATTGCTTTATCTTGGCTTATTGATTGTGGTTTGGTATATCAAATAAATAGAGTAACTACAAGTAAAGTTCCTTTATCAGCTTATCAAGACTTTAATGCTTTCAAATTGTATTTACTAGATGTTGGCTTATTGTCTGCTATGTCTGGTATAGATGCCAAGACTCTTTTAGAAGGAAATGATGTTTTTGAGGAATTTAAAGGAAGTTTAACAGAGCAGTATGTTCTATGTCAATTAAAGGAATGTACTGATTTGGATGTTTTCTACTGGTCTTCTGATACTGGTACATCAGAATTGGATTTTATAACTCAAATTGGGAAAGATAATGTTCCAATTGAAGTTAAGGCTAGTGAAAATCTACAAGCAAAGAGTTTAAAGTCTTTTGTTCAAAAATATGAAACTAAGTTTAATGTTCGTACTTCTATGTCTGATTATCGTAATGATGATTGGATTACTAACATTCCTTTATATTGTATTGCAAATATTGAAAAAATAAAAGAATGTTTATAATAATTTTTTTATAAGAGTATTATAAAATAGACACTATGCATTTTGACATAGTGTCTATTTTTCAACTAAATATTCTTTTAAAAATTCTACAACTCCATTTTGGTTATTAGTCTCTGAAGTTATACAATCTGCCTGTTCTTTAACTTCTGGCAAGGCATTTTTCATAGCAACACCGACACCGCATTTTTTAAGCATTTCAATATCATTTAAACCATCACCAAATGCAATAATATTTTCATTTGAAATGCCTTCTAATTTGGCAACTTCAGTTATTCCTTTATATTTTTCAACACCTTTTTGAAGTATATCTAACCATTTTTTATCTCCAAAACTATCTTGCATCATCTCTATTTCTAAATTAGGAAATTTTGATTTAAACAAATCCAAATATTCTTTTGCAAATTCATTATTTAAAAATTCTACTGTTAAATGAGTTATTTCTGATAATTTTTCTAAGATTTCCATTATATTTATTGTACCATCATAGTGATGAGCTAAATTTCTATCGCGTATTTCTATTGTTGTAAATTTGTTTTTATCATAATATGAAGCAATATTTTGAACTGTTTCTTTTGATAATTGATTTATATATACTTCTTTCCATTTTGTTTCTGTATCTTCACTTCTAAATACTGCTGCTCCAGTGTCACTTACAATATAATTTGCAAATTCTGCCCCTTCTGTTCCAATAAGTGCATCTTTTAATATTCTCCCTGTTGCAATTGTAATTATATGTCCTTGTTCTTTTATCTTTTTAAAGTATGATTTTGATATTTCACTTATTATTCCGTCACTATTCAATAGAGTTCCATCTAAATCTAATGCAATTAATTTTTTATCCATTGTTTATCTTCCTTTTCTAATTTTAATAATTGTATTTTTCCAATTTATTTTGTAATTATTCTATAATTCATATATATTAGCTTTTAAAATGATCTTTTGTATTTTTGTTTTATCATCTAGTGCAATATTCCAAGTACTACCTGCAATACTTCTTTTGATTTTATTTTCTTTTGTAGGAGCTCCTAATAGTTTATTGAGCTTTTTTTGTAAATTTACTTTGTTAGTGTATATTGATAGCATATTTTCACTATATAATACATTTATTGTTGTTTCTGTTTCTGATTTGTTTGGTTCTTTGTATATTTTCTCCATAAATTGCTCCTATTTTAAAATTTTATTTGATTTTATCATAGCAAATAATATTACTATTTATCACTAAAATATGTACTTGTTTCTTGTAAATCTTCAAAATTATGTTGTCTTAAAATTTCATATGTAATAATCGCAACAGAATTTGATAAATTCAAAGATCTAAGAGTAGGAAGCATTGGTATTCTTATTGTTTTTTCATCCAAATATTTTTCCAATAAAGTCTCTGGCAATCCTTTTGTTTCTTTTCCATACAATACAAATACTTCATCCATTGTTGAATAGTCTATATCTGTATATTTTGTTGTTCCTTTTGTTGTAGCAAAAAACATATTATTTTCCTCTGGCCTGTATTTATTCAAAAAATCATCTAATGACTTGTGCTCTTCTATGTCTAGCTTGTCCCAATAGTCTAGTCCAGCTCTTTTTACTGATTTTTCATCTATTTTGAATCCTAGTGGGTGTACTAGATGGAGTTTTGCTCCTGTTATTGCACATGTCCTTGCTATATTTCCTGTGTTTTGTGGTATTTCTGGTTCTACCATTACTATATTTAATTTCATTTTTATTACCTTCTTTTTATAATTTTATATTTTTTCTATTAAATTTATATCACAAAAAATGAAAAAAATAAAGTATTATATAAAAAAAGCCCCCTTATGTGTATATATAATACTTATACACATAAGGGACTGAGACTTAATTAACAATTGAATATCTACTCAGTAGTTTGCTTATCTGGAATTTTAACATAATATGTTCGTTTTGTTCCAATTTCTCTACATCGAAATATTTTTCACAACAAAACTCACAATGTTCTGCCTTTTCTTTCATCTTTATAAGTGGTAATATAAGTTCTTCTTTTGGTCCAATCTTGATTTCTTTTTCAGTTATTACCTTATCACCTACAAGAGTTGTCTGTATTTTTTCATATAAAGATTTTGTGTCTACCCAAAACTCTGCCGTTACTACTTCTGTTTTTAGAAACTTTTCATCAGAAAGACTTCCTAGTTCTTTGTTTATCCGTTCTAAACAGTCTTCCCACAACTTTGTTCCTTTTTTTTGATTGATTTCGTTGAATCTCGCTGTGATTTGTAATTCCAGTTGCCTTTCAGTCATTTTTTACCTCCTTGAATGTGATGGAGGTACGAAACCTCCAAGTTTTTAGTTGCTTTTAGGTTTCCTAAAATTAAGTTGAACAAATTATATCATTTTTTTATGTAAATTACAAGTGTTTTATTTTTCTTATTTAGTTTTATATTACAATTATTAATTGGATTCAACTATTTTTCCATTTTTTAATAAAATGATTTTGTTACATTCTTTTATTGTTGATAATCTATGTGCAATAACAATAGTAATTTTATTTTTAGTAATTTCTTTTATTGCATTACTATTGTTTTCTTTTATTATTCCTGTCGTTATTCCATATAATTTTTGTTTGTTTAAATTTATTACTCTATATTCTAATATCTTAATCCATCTTCCATATTTATTTTTGTTGGTATAATAAATTTAGCATCTATTTTATGTGATACTAAATTTGTTATTACTTTCATAGCTCTTGAACCATCAAACCATTTTGGATTATCACTATTTGCTCTAATTTTATCTAACGAAGTTACTAAGGCATCTTTATCATAATTGTCACTCATTTCAGTTGTTAGCATATATTTTTGTTTTTCGTTTTTATACAAAGTATTTTCTATTAAGTTATATCTTGCATTATTGTACCAATATAAGTGATCTCCTCCTGCTAATATTAAGACATCCGCCTTAACATTTATATCACCAATTAATTCATTAACATAGTTATAAACATCATTAAAAGAACAGCTTGGAACATCGTTTTTTAAGGTATCGAATTTATTCGTAATATCTACAACTCCAAAATTGTAATATTTTTTATCAATAATTGTTTTATTATTTACAAATATAAGTTCTATTGAACCTCCTCCACCTATAAAAACACAAATATTACCATTATATTCTATACTATTGTAACATCCTTGTGCAGTATAGTTTGCTTCATCTTCTTGTGATACAACTTGAATTTTTAAATTATATTTATCATATAACTTTTTATTAATTTCATTTAATTCTTCTTTTGATATATTTCTAAATATGCTACATCCATAAATATTTACATTTTTTGTATAATTTAAAGCGTTTTCTATTGTATTATATAATTTGTTTAAATCTTCTTCATTAATTTTATTTTGTTCTTTATAGTTTTTCTTGAATTCAATTGTTATATTGTTTTCATATATCACATCTTCGTCTTTGTATATATGCGTTTTTGTATTATTACTTCCTATTTCAATAATTGCAAATATATTACTCATTTTATTTTCCTTCCTATTTTTCTGACATTTCATAATATCTTACTAAATATTCCCAGCATCCTTCTTTGTCAGTAATTCCATTATAATTATCTTTAATTTTTTCTATAATTTCATCTTTTTCTATCCATTTTACTTCTGATACTTCTTCTGTTTGTAGTTGTAGTTTAGTTGCATCTATTTCTTTATTTTCGATATAATATTCATTAAAGTAATTGTTAATAATCTCTCCTTTTTTATTTGATGATATTCCCCTTTCTAAAAATAATTTTCTCTATATTTTCTTTTATATCACAAATTTCTAAATTTTCATAGTCTATTTATAAGTCATTTTATGTTTGCTTCTTCAAGTTTATTATCTTCTCTTTTTGATTCTTTTATTATATTGTATATAGTAATAATAGCGATTAAAACTTCTGTTACCATTGATGGATATGCTTTTACACATATATCATGTAAAAACCATAATATTTGATTTAGAACTAATCCATATCTTAAAATTTGTGCATCGTTACTTTTTAAACAAAATATTGCATAACTAGATGATGCTAATATTGGAAAAATTCCTATCCATCCTTTTGTGTTAAAGGCTAGTCCAAATAGTATGTAAAAAACTATAAATAAAATAGTTAGTTTTTTTGTTATTTTTTCTTTATATGTTAAATAATTTCTTATAACATTTACTATATTTGTTACTACTGCTGAATATGAACATAAAAAGAAATTTGACAATGCTCCAAATATTGGATTGAATATTTGAATTTTAGCCATTTCTTTTTTGTTTTTGCTAAAAGTAGACCATGCCATTAGTATTGCACATATAAAAGAACATATTGTTCCTAGTGTAAAATTATATATCATTATATTATTTCTCCAATCTTTTTAATGTTTATTTTTACTTTTTAAAAAAATCTATTTGTTATTTTATCCATTTTTTCACTTCATTTTTTCATTACTATTTTCGAATTTATACTGCTCCAACTACTTTTTTACTCTTTTAATAAATTCTTCTTTATTAGATAATGCTTGTTACTTTTTCCAATACTTGCTCTTTTGTTTTATAAAAATCATATACTAAATATTTTCTTTGTTTTTTACTAAAAAATGCATCAAACAAAATAAATTCATGTGCCCAATATCCAATTCCTCGTTTAGTTAAATACGGACATGCAAATAATCTGCATGCCATACATTCAACATTACACATACCTTTATCTAAATGTTCACATTTTCTAATTTCCTTAAAACAACACCCATCTTTTGAGGTAAATGGATAGAAATTCAAATGTCTTTGTGCTATACATTTATCATTTATAAAATCGCAATAATTGTTCGATATAAAATCTTTGCATAAATAATTATATACATAGTCATATATTTTTTCATTTCTAATTTTAACATTATCAATTTTTATAATTTCTAATGCTTTTGTTAATTCTGAATATTTAAATATATTTTCATTATTTATATTTCTTGCAATAATTTTTATATTTTTAATTTTCCTTTTGTCTAATATTTTTATTAAATCAACAATATCTAATTTATTATTTTCACTTTTATACAATATATTTTGTTTTTTCTTGTCATATATTATTTTTTTGCAAATATTTTTCTTCGTTTTTAGTTCTTTTTCTGTGACGTTCTTTATACTTTCTACTATTCTATTTATATTTTGTTTCATACGAGTATTAAAATATTTTTGACATTCAATGTCATCTAAATTAATCAATCCTTTTTCAATATTTGTTTCTTGATTATTTATTTCAATATTTATAGTATTTTTTAATTTTAACATTTCATTATTATAACTTATGTATGCACTACATATTCTATATAAAAATCTTGAATCATCAGTGTTTAGATTTTTTAATATTTCCATTTTTATATCTAATTCTTTGCTTACCATACTACGTCACATCCCCCTCAAATACTTTTTCTAGTTTTTAAATTATTGTAAACCCTTTTTCCTCCAACAATTATGTAGCTATAATCATATTTGCAAAATCAATCAATTTATTTCTAACAAACAATTTTATTAATATTCTTTTAAAGAATATTTAATCAATTTTTCTCCATCGTATTCAAATTTTACTGTAAAAAACGTATTATCATTTTTTATCTTCTCTACAAATATCTTATCGCCTTCCCATGTATTTAACTCTGTAACTTTATTTTTGTCAATCCACTGTAAATCTCCTTCATTGCATTCGATTAGTTCACCTGTAAAGTCATTTGAAGTGAATACATATATATATTCTTCTTCCCATGTTGTCGATACATAAGTTACAATACATCTTAATTTATATGATTGAAGTATAAGTCCTGTTTCTTCTTTTACTTCTCTTATTATACATTCTTCTGGACTTTCGTTTTTTTCAAACTTTCCACCAATACCTAACCATTTATCTTTATTAATATCGTTTTTCTTTTTAGTTCTATGTAACATTAAGTATTTTCCGTCTTTTTCTATATAACATAAGGTTGATAGTATCATAAATATATTTCTTCTCCTTCTCTTTATAATTACTTAATTAAAATCTCTTGAATCTCTAGCCAATTATTTACTCTGATTATATTATCTTTTTCTAAATCCTCTTTTGATATTTTTTTATTTCTAAATTCTGTAAATAATATTTTTTTCTCACAACTAATTAAATTTTTAGGTCTGTCATCTATTCCAATATCAAAATTTATCTTACTTTTATCTGATATAAAAATAAAATTGTTACAATCAAGAAAATGAAAAAAATGTCTTAAATATTCATATTTATATTTTAAATTATGAGAAGCATCAATTACATTCTCTTTCCATACATATGAAGTGACAATATAAATATCATAATTTTGATTTAATCTCTCTATTACTTCAACACAATTTGATAAAGGCTCAATAAATGAACCATCCTCTTTTCTATACAAATTTTTAAATGCATATATCTTTTTAAATTCTTCTTCTCTTCCTTTTATAAGATCTTGTCTGAAAAATCCATTTAATTTTTCAAAATCTACTCCTCCTAAAAATTTATCTAAAAATTCTGTAAATCTTCCTTTTACTATTACTTCGTCCATATCTATCATAATACTTTTTCTTTTCACAATATATCTCCTTTAAATTCATATTCTTTATATTCTTTTGCAATCAATGTTGCACATATATTTATTATTTTATATTTCCATTAATAGTTAGTGTTTCTAGTCAAATGATATGGTTTTAATTTTATATCTTTATTTCTTCCTTGACTCCATATATAATCATTAATATCTATTGAGCAAACTTTATTCCCCAATCTTTTCTTTATTAAATCAATTGCTATAATCATATTAGCTCTTATCTCTACCTCATATTCTGAATTTACTTCTATCTCTTTTTTACTATCTATAATATCAGCTAATTCATCACTATATTCTAGTATTCCTAATCCTCTCATTACTTGTGGAATCTTATAATCCGCACAGCCTACTAAATGGGAATAATCTACCTTTATATGTTCTTTTAATTTTCTTATATGTAATATGTCAGATGTTAACAACTGTGCTAATTTATACAAATAAATAGGCTTGCCATTGTATATTCTTTCATCTTTAAAATTTTGAAAGTATTTTATAATTACATCGAATAATTCTATATCATTAGTAATGTTTTTTATAAATTCATAAAAGTTTTTATTCATTTTTTCATTAACTATTTTACTAACATTTGTTATAATTTTATATCTTTCTTCAAATAACGGAATTTCTACATTTCCTTTTAATATTTCTCTAAATTCATCTTTAGTTATATTAGAAAAATCGGTAGTGTTGTTGTCTTTTACATATTTTAATATTGCATATAGCAATGCAATGCTTCCACTTTCTTTTCCATTTATTGTATTTATCTCCCATTTAGGTTCTCCCCAAAATGAAAAATCTATTGCATCATATACTAGCAAAAAGTTTATTATTGTTTCTGTTGGTAAATCTAATAAATTATATGGTGAAAAACTTAACCAATGTTTAGTTTCTACTTTATTAATTTTTTCTACAAATTTATCTATTTGTTTTTCATTTATTTTAACTGATTTAGAATTATTAACAACATATTTACAACTTTTCATTATTTCATCTAACATTATAAAATTCTCCAATCTTTCTTATTTATAACAAATTCCCAAATTTTCATAGTATATTAAAAAATATACAATTATTCAATATATGCTTTACCTAGCATAACTTCTTTAAATCCCATATTTTTATAAACTTGCTCTGTATAAAATCCTTGTTCTGTTAATACACATACTGTTTCTATTTTAATCTTTTTTAAATCGTTTATTATTTCTGACATAGTTTGTTTGCATACACCTTGCTTTTGATAATTTTTATTTGTTGTAACGTTGTATATAATAGCTTTTTTATCTTTATATAGTACTGTTGCTGTTGATATTGCATCTTTATTATATAATCCAACATAATTAATTACTTTGTATTTGCTCTCACTCTTTTCCATACTTTTTTCTAATGCTACTCTATATCCATCTGACAAACTTTCATATGGTTCATCTGGATTATCTCCTGCAAATCCATCCATTATAGCCTGAATAAATTTACTTTTTAAATTTTCATCGACTCTACTTATTTTAAAATTTACTTTACTTTTATATTCTTTGAAACTATTTAAGTCTTCTATTGTCATCCATACATCAGTATACAAAACCTTCAAATTGTTTTCCTTTATTTTTTCTTGAAGTTCTTTATTATATACATTTGATGTTATATATATCACTGGTTGTCTATTATGTTTCTCCATATCACATTTTATATTTTTCCATACTTTATTTAAATCTGTAATATTTTTTGAATAAGCAAAGTTCCAATACTGGTCATCTATTAAATCGCTTAATAAAATATCATAATTATCTTTTTCTATTATATTTGATTCATATAATTCTAATTGCCCATTAATATGTATATCAATTAAATCATTTATTTGATCAACATCTTCTACTGAAAAATACCAATCTTCATTGTACCATTTCCTTCTTTTTTCTTTTTCCTCAAATAAAGCCAATTTATTTTCTTTCATAATACCCCTTCCTTATTTATTTTTTGATATTATATAACATTTGCCTATTGTTGTCAAACATTTGTTTTAACTTTTATAAAAATTAGCAGTTACTTAAAATCAAATAACTGCTTTAATTATCTATCTCCTATTTCTTATTATTCTTATTCAGATTAATTTTCTTTACCATATCTCCTGGATAGTCAAATAATGCTACAGTATTAAATTCTAAAAAGAAAGATTTAAAGTTTTCTTTTAGTGTCTTTTGCAAATTCAAAACTTTATTATAGTCTTTATCAATATCTAAAGTCATATGAAAATTAAAATCATCTGGATTATATTTTTCTTTTGGAAATTCTCTATAAAATATTCTTTGCAATTCCATAATTTGTTGATTTTCTTCTATTGATAAGTATAAACAATAACTATTATGTTTTACATTCATAATTTTTATATCATTTACTTTTAATTGTATTTTATCAATATTTATACTTTCTGCTATTTTTAATATTTCATCTTGATTTTCCTTATTAGTAGCAAAAATAGTAAAATGATATGGTAAATTATCTATTTCATATCTCTTTTCATCATTAATTCCATATGGCACTTTACAAGTATTTTCTTTGATATTACTCATTAACTCTTCTACTTTTTTAATTTCATTTTTTTCTATAAAGCTTATTAAAGTTATTCTCTTACTCATTTTGTGTTTTTTCCCCCTTCTTAAATGAATTAAATAATATTTATTTTTGCATTTTTTCTCAAAACTAATAAAATTTTCAAATGCAGTAAACTCAACTATTGTATCAAATCTTTTAGATATAGCACTGTAACGCATTCCACATGCCATGTATATCGATGGTTGCAATGATTTTTTAAAGTTGCATATTCACTATTGAGTGGTATTGTCAGAGTTTAGTTCTACCTTAACTCTAATTTTAGTTTCTAATTTTTTCCTTAAACTTCCATCAGCTTGCTTTTCAAAAGACACATAATTTTGCCAACTATAAAAATCCAAAATAAGATTTTCTTTATTTAATATATTTTCAATAACCTTGCTTTCAATTTTGTCTTTGACATTTTCGATTCCACTTTTTACTATAAATCTTATTACATATGGATCTTTATTTCCATTTGAGTCATAATCGCCTATAACGACCTTATAAATTAATGCTTCGAATATATCCTTATCAAACACTCTAATATCTTTTGCTTCTTTATCAAACACTTTTCTAATTTTTTCAACACCAAAATCAAAACTATTCTCATCGTCAAGTTGGCATTTGAATAGTTCTTGATCTTTTTCAATCTTTTTAATCTTCTTATTTAATTCTATTTTCTTTTTATTAAATGTTTCCTTGTCTATTGTACCATCAATCATTAAATTTATCAATGAATTTATCTTATTTTCAATCCCCTGCTTTTTTACTTCTAATTTTTGTAATATACTTTTTGTGTTATTTTCTCTTAAAAAGCCATCTATTCTATTTAAAAAGTTATTTATTACTTCTTTGTTATCTTGGCACAACAGCTCATAAGCTTCGATAAAACAATCTTCAATTACTTTTTCTCTTATTGCTTTTGTTTCAGGACAAAATTTTTTACCATTTTTTACATAGTTCATACACTGCCATACTTTTGTTTCATGTTTTGTATTTTTATATAAATTTCTTCTTACAAATACACTACCACAAAAACCACAAAAAATTCTGCTGCTAAATGTATATTTTCTACTGTAATTTCCTTTTCTTCTTCCAGTTTCAACTGCTCCGGATCTTTTTTCTAATATCTTTTGTGCTTTTTCATATGTTTCAGCTGATACTATTGCTTCATGATTATTTTCTATATAATATTTATCTTCTTCGCCCTTATTAACCATTCTTTTATGAGTAATTGGGTCTATTGTAAATGTCTTTCCTTGTAGTACATCGCCTTTGTATTTTTCATTTTTTATAATTCCTCTAATTGTTGACTCTGCCCATTTTTCTCCACCTTTAGGTGGAATAAATCCAGCTTCAGTAAGTTCTCTTGCTATAATTGTAGAACCTGCTCCCTCACAATATCTATTAAAAATTTGTCTTACAATTTCTGCCTCATCTTGTTGTATTTTAATTTCATGGCTATCTTTATCATAATCATATCCCAAGCAATGTTTAAATCCTACAATTTCCCCCCTTTCTTTTTTCATTTTTAATCCTAACTTAACATTTCCTGAAATACTTTCACTTTCTTGTTGAGCAATTGAACTTAATATTGTAAGTAAAAACTCTCCAGACATTTCTAATGTATTTATATTCTCTTTTTCAAATATTACTGCTATCTTTCTCTCTTTCAATTTTCTTACATATTTTAATGTATCAAGTGTATTACGAGCAAATCTTGAAATAGACTTTGTTATTATAACATCAAACTTTCCTTCCATTGCGTCTGTGATCATTCTCATAAATTCATTTCTTTTATAATCTAATGTGCCTGTAATCGCCTCATCCGCATAAATTCCAGCAAATACCCATAGTGAATTAGAATTAATTTTTTCATCATAATATTTTTTTTGAGATTCATAACTATTTATTTGTTCTTCATCTCCTGTACTTACTCTACAATAAGCACATACCCTTAATCTATCAGTTATTACTTTTCCTGTCCTTCTGTCTAACTTTCCATCAATTTTCTTGATTACTTTTACTTGCATATCAATCTCCTAACCCAACTGATATATTTTCCAGTTGATATGTTAACTCTGTTGTAATATTAAGTCAAATCATTTCAAAAAATTTTATATTCTTTTATAATTTTATCTTTTAAATAATAATATGAATTTTCAGTTATAACATTTTTTTCTAATGCTTCTTTTAAAAGATTTAATTCTATTGTACCTTTTATATAGCCATTACTATTATTAGTGTTGTTTACTAATATTTTTACAAGCATTATAAGTTCCTCCTTTAATAACTTTTCCAGTTTATTTTTTTAGGCACATCAAAACCAGTTACTATTCCCTTTTTCAAATAATATGATTTTGTCTTATCATTATATTTATAAATAGAAGAATTCCAATTTCTAAATGCTCGATTGCTAATATTTTTTCCCCCAGATAATTCTCTACTTGCCTGTATATGCATTTGCTTTAATTTTTCATATTCAGTATTCATATTTAATTTTCTTTTATTTTTTATATAGTCAATTGTTTTTTGTCTATGCCTATTTTGTGATAATAGTTTTCTTTTTTCTTTTTCTTCTTTATATCTACTATCTTCTAGCAAAACCTTGCTGACATATTTATTTGAAATTTCTAATGTTTCAGCAATTTCTTTTTGATTATATTTACATTCAAAATATAATTTTTTTATCGCCTCTTGTCTATTCATACACACTCCTAATTAGTAGATTTTTTGCTAACAAATTTTAAATATGAAGAAACTAATAGAGCTTATATTAAAACTCTATTTAATTTCTAAATCTTCCATTGCTTTTTTAAAATTTTGTTCACTTAATTTTTTTACAGTTTTATATCTTTTATTTCTTTCTAATATTTCTATGATCTCTCTAGCAAATATTCCTAAACTGAAAGAGATTATAGAAAAAATCAAATATTTTAGCATTTTATTTTTTCTCCTTTTTCTCTTTCATTATTATATTAGCTAATCTCTTTACTTCTGTATTTCCAAATTTTTCATAAAACATTGTTACTTCTTCTTTTATTGACTTGGCTGTTATGTCTGTATTGCTATTTTTTAATGTATGGAATGCCAACTGTGCATAAGCAGTAATAAGTTCTATTTCCGTTTTAGAATTATTTTTGCTTATTACATCTTTTGTTTTACTAAAATTTTTAGTTTCTTTTAAATTCTTTACTTCTGCAACTTGATTTGTATTTTCTTTTTCATCCATATTGTTACCTCCTTCTAATATTAGGAGTCCTATTTTTTTTATTCGATGTTGCATTTTTTATAATTTTTTTCTATTTTTTGTTAAAGTTTTATAAATCATATATTTTATTTCTTGCATTAAGTCTTCATCAATTCCATTCCTTAGTCTACTCATACTTGTAATTAGTGGATTATAATCATCTAAAATTTTCAATATTTCTACATCATCTAAATTAAAGTTATTAAACATTGTTTTTTCCTCCTAGTAATTTTTTTGTAATCTTTTCTTGTGCCTTATTTCTTATTCTCCATATTGTTGTTCTTTCTACATTCATTTCTTTTGCTATTTGCTTTATACTTTTTTCTTCTTTATATAAAGCAAAAAGCACCATCTTTTCTTTTCCAGACAATGCTTTCGCTACATTATATAATTTTTCATCACAAAAAAGTCTCTCGAATTCAAGAGCGGACTTTAACTCATCGACACATTTATTAAGAACAGCATCAAATAAACTGCTACTTTCCATATCCTCACAAATATCCAAATTGATTTCTTTACTGTTTAAATATTCATAATTATTTTTTATGTATTTTTTTCTAACATTTATAATCAACTTTTTTAAATATGATTTTTCTTCTTTTGATAATTCTTCTTGTAAATAATTTTTTCTTTCCATTTATTATCTCTCCAATTTCTAAAAATTGGACAAATATCTAAAAGAGAAAGAAAAACAAATATTAATTTACTTTTTTCTTATTCTTTATGGTTTACTTTTACATATTTTTATCACTCCTAACAAATAATCTTTAATTGATATAAAAAATCTCTTGTACTTTATTATTTTTTCTAATGTATTATTTTTCTAACTCTTAAAGACTATTTGTCCTATTGGAGATTATACTTATTAATATTAATCCATTGTAAAAACGGCGATAAATGGCTAATAAACGGCGAAAAATGGTTAAAATTATTCTTAATCAGTTATATTTTTAGTTTTATTTGTAAAAATCTTCCATTTTATATTGTGTTTACATAATTTAAGTGATATAATATTGTTGATTTATAAAATTGTTAGGAGAAGTTATCATGGTAAAGATTCTTGCAGTCATTCAAAATATTGAGCAAAATTCTCAACTTTGCCAATACCTTACACAAGATAACAATATTGATTTTAAAATTACTAGTGATGAAGTTTCTGTTTTGAAACAGTATTATGATTTTAGACCTGACCTTTTTATATTGGACACCAGTTTTAAAAATATAAAATATAGTGATGTAATCAACGAGCTTTCATTAGATGATACTGAACAATTTAAATGTAATACTATATTACTTTATAACTCTACTGCTGAATTATTAAATCTTGCAAATTGGTCTAAAATATATAAAATATTTTTAAAACCTACAGATTATAAAAATATTTTAAAAGCTATATATGAAATGTCTAATTACACTTTAGAAAGAAAAATTGATAGGCTATTTTTAAAGTTACATATTCCATTAGAAAGTAGCCCTTCAAATCGTGTTAGAAAAACATTAATTAAATGTTGTAATTCGCCTAATTTACTTGGCAATTTAAACACTTTATTTAATACAGTTGGCAAGGAACTTGGAACAACCGGTGAAGGTATTCGTTCTTCTTTTAGAACTGCATTAAAGCCTTTAAATGAATTTAAAGATAAAGAAGATTTGCCTTTTGCAATTTATAAATTCTTTCCAAAAGGGCGAAGAAGTTACCCCAAAATTATTTTTAGATATTAGCATATATTATTTGAAAAACACAAAAAAATAACAGATAAGTTTTAGTATGATCAAAAACTTATCTGTTATTTTTTATTTATTATTTTTATAATCATTATATTGATTAATAATATCCACTACACTATTACTTATGTTATCTGAACTTGATATTACTGAATTTAACTTTCTTCCTATAATATCATACATCTCATCTATTTCATTTTCTTGTACCTTATTATCTATTATCATATTGAATATAGGAATATTATTTTCTAATTTTTCTTTTGAAGATTTTACAAGATCTAATCCGTTCATATTATCCATAGCATATTTTGTAAATATCATTTCTGGTTTTAAATCTACAATTTTATGATATGTTTCTGTTCCATCTTTTGCTGTACCAACTATATCAACAAAATCAAGTTTTTTTATTGCATCAACTATCTTGTTTGTTATATTTATATCATTATGTGCAATTAAAGTTCTAATTTTTCCATTTGAATATATTTTATCAAAATCTATTATTTCTTCTTTTAAAGCATTTCCAAAATAATGATCCTTTCCATTTTGTGTTTGAATTATATCTGCATTTGGAACAATTACTATACTTTTTTCAAATTCACTTTGTTTTTTATATTCTACAGTTTTGATATTCTCAAATTTTCTTAATCTTTTTACACTATTTTCTAATTCTTTTTCTTCTATTTCAAATAGTTTTTCATTTTTTTCTGCCCTTTCTCTAATAGGCATAAACTTCAAAAATTTCCATTTTTCTATTTGATAGTTATTTAAAAATTCTCCTAATTCATCTAATTTATCAACATTAAGCCTGCTAACAACCGTGTTTATTCTTACTTTTATATTCTTGTTTTTAGTTTTTTCTAAAAGATTTTTTATAATATCTAAATGATTATTTTCTTTACCTAATGCTAAATTGATATCATTTTCAATTGAATCAATAGATAAATTGATTTCATCAAGTGTATTTAAAATATCTTCTACATATTCGTTATCGTTCTTTGATAAGTAAATTCCGTTCGTTACTAATTTATTATATAATCCTCTTTCTTTTGATTCTCTCATTAATTCATTTACTCTTGGATATAATACCGCTTCTCCACCAGTCCAAGTAATATGGTTTATCCCACTTGCAATTAAATGATTTAATACTCTTTCATTTTCTTCAAAAGATAGATTTGGTATATTGTTAAATCCAAAACAATATTTACAGCCTTGATTACATTTAGTTGTTATTTTCCAACAAACTTTTTTCTTAATCATATACATCCTCTTTTCATATATAAAATCTCTTTTTACACATTTATATTATATATGAAAAGCAATTGGAAAACTATTCCTAATATTTGAATATCGCTTAAAAATCATTGAAAGCAAAAAACATCCTATTTCTAGGACATTTTTACTTTATATATTTTTTAAATATTCTTTAATAAATTTTTTATCTACCTTTGTCAATTCACCTTTTAGATAAATTAAATTTAGTTTTAGGCTTGGTAATTCTATCGGCAGTTCAACTTCATATAATTCTTTATTGTTTAATTCATTTTTTACAGCCTCTTTTATAACATATGCTATTCCCATATTTTTCTTAACTGCTTCAACTCTTACCTCAGTTGCATCACACATTATATCAGCATTAATATTAACATTGTATTCTTTTAAAAGTTCCTTTAATCGTTTTGTTGCTTTTGTATTTTCAAGGTTTAAAATACAATTTAATTTTTCAATTTCTTTTATATCTGCAATTTTTAGTGGTGCTTTTGAAACAAATATATTATTAATTTTTAATAGTTCTTCTATTTCAATATTGCTATTTTCAATCTCTGTATCTATTATCGCAAAATCAATCTCATGATTTTGTAATAAACTCATCATCTTATTTATATCAACTTCACATATTATTTTTATATTAAGATCTGGATAATCCTTCTTAACTTTTTCTATTTTTTCCATTAGTAAATAACTTGTAAAATGCGATGGGCATCCTATTTTTATGCAACCACTTGATATATCATTCTTATCCTTTGCTAATTTTTCTGCAAAATCAAATCCTGATATTGATTTATTTACTATTTCATATAATTCTTTACCATCTTCTGTTAGAGTTACACCTTTGTTTTCCCTATTAAATAGTTTTAAATTTAATTGTTCCTCTAAATTTGCTATTTGTGTACTAACATTAGCGACTGATAAATCTAATTTTTCTGCTGCTTCTGAATAACTTTTTGACTGTGCAACTTTGCAAAAAATTTTATACAAATTCAAGTTTATATTTGACATACAATCACGCTCCTATAAAATCTTTCTTAATTCTATTTCAGCTTTTTTTATAAAATAATCATTTGTATTTACTGGAAGATTTAATCTTTCCAACTCTTGTTTTATTTTATCTATTGTATCTAATTGTTCATTTTCTTCAATCTCAATTAGCTTATCACCATTTAGTACATCTTTTATACATATTTGCAACTCGTTTTTCTTATAAAGATAATCAAATTCCTTAATTTGCATAATTGCTTTATAATCAATTGCTTCTAAAAATTTTTTTCCGTCATTTGAATCTATAATTTTACAATCAACTTTACTTTGTTTTACTATATTTCCTTCTTGATCAATTTCTTTTTTCTTATATGTTAGTTTACTTTCCCTATATTTGTTTGGAATATATCCTTCAACATTTCGTAAAATTATTGCTTTACTTAATATATCTCGTTCTGACATATTCTTTATATTAATTGTATTCGGTATATAATAAATATCGTCCAGTAAATATCTTTCTACAAATTGAAATCCTTTGCTTTCTAATATTTTGCATATTTCTTCTACAGTACATTTTAATTTGACTGTTATTTCATTACTCAACTTCATATATCTCCTTTACAGTATCACTCTTAAATTATAACATATTATGTAAATTTTGTAAAGTTTTAACCCCGTCTCTTTTTCTCCTTTGTCCCTTAATATATTGCTTTTTATAAAACAAAAAAGATTAGCACTATGCTAACCTACTTTTCCTCTTTTAAAAAGTCATCTAACTTTTTATCAAATAAAATACTAAATTTAATCAACAATTTTAATGAGCATGTTTTTACTTCATCATTTAGTGATTCAATTCTTCTTAAATAATCGTGGGACATATCCAATATTTCTGCTACTTCCATTAATGACATTCCACTTTCTTTTCTATACTTTTTTATATTTTTGTATATAATAGGCATATAATCTTTTGATAATAATGCCTTTAACTTTTCGTTATTCTCCATTTAAAACACCTCTTAACAAACTTATTTTTCCATAAATTAGATAAAAAATATGTAACTTATTTGTCCCATTTAGTGTTTTTATGGTATAATACTGAATAGTAATAAAAAAGTGGCGATTTTTGACAAGTTTTGTCGATTGTATTGATTATTTGTAAAAAAGTATTACTATATACTTATAGCAATTACTTTTTTCGATGAATATCGACTCTTGGCTCTAGTTTATTTGCTTTTGGATTGGCAATAAAAAGCAAATAAGGATCTACATCAAGTGCTTTTGCTATATTTTCAATAGTAGGAATTGATGGACTGTATTTTCCTTGTTCAATATCTGATATATAATGTGTACTTAAGCCAGATAACTCCCCTAATCTTTCTTGAGAATAGTTTTGCATAAATCTATAATATTTTACATTTTTGCGAAAAATATCTATTAACTTCATTATATATCACCACACTTTCTAATACCATTCTTTTTAGTATGGTATAATTTTGTAGCAATATTCACAATGAAGTATATAGCCCAAACATTTTTCTATTGTAATGAAATACTTAAAAAATCCCAGTATTTTTATTAAAATTTATAGAAAGGAATTCATGAAAAATGTTGTATTTTTTTATTGGTCTTAGTATTGTATTTTTTGTGCTTATCATCATATTATTTTATAAAATAAATACCTATAATAATAAATTGACTAAACTAAATAACGCTATTTCACAAAAGGAAAGTAAGATTTCTTTTCTTAATAATGAAATTACAAGGATAAAAAATTCAGCACAAATATTAGAAGAAACAGAATTTGAATCTTTAAAACTAAATCCTTTTAAATTCTCTGAAATTCCAGAAAAATATAATGGAAAATTTGAAGGTAAAAAAGCTTTAATTGGTAATTATGATAGTTTTTCTTCAAAACTAACTCGCACAATGTTAATGAATTTTGGAATTTCAGCAGATATTGTTACTACAGGTATTGATGTATATGATAGAATAAAAAATGGTTGTAAATATGATATTATTTTTACAAACAATATTTATCAAAAAGGTTATGGTGGTCCGGAATTATTGCAGAAATTAAGAAATCTTAATAATTTTAATACTCCAGTAGTTATACATACAATTACTAAAAATGCTAGAAAACATTTTGTTGATGATTTAGGTTTTGATGATTATTTAGAAAAGCCTATAAAATATTCTGAACTTGAAAAAGTTTTAGATAAGTTTTTAAAAAATTAGTTCTTGTAAAAAAACTTGCTCTGTTTCAAGCAGAGCAGGTCTTTTTATGATTTTAATAACTTCTTTTTGATTATAAAAATTTTTCTTGATAGCATTGTTTTATTATTTCATTCTTTTCTTCCTCAGTTAATTCTCTCTTAAATTCTTTTATTTTTAAATTTATTTTATCAACAACATTTTCCATTGTTTTATCTAATTTAGGAGTTGAATATATTTGTTGATCTAACACAATCCTCTTCTCTATCTTTTCTTCCCTATTCATAAAATAATAAACTGCTAAACTAATTCCTAATA
>OKRZ01000029.1_pt1 | contig 72737 bp, 62 predicted proteins | sample 1601141 | NCBI WGS metagenome assembly OKRZ01 (sample SAMEA3541524, study PRJEB24748) | human gut metagenome | biome: human gut; feature: human-associated habitat; material: faeces | place: China | collected 2012
AGCGTGCCGTCTTGAGGATCGTGCCGCCGCGCTGTATGATGTTCGACACATTGGAGGTGGTGAAGTCGATGATCTCGTCGGTAATCAGACCGCGATAGCCGCGGTAGATACCCTTCACTTTGAAACCGCTGAATATCGCCGAGCGGGTCACGGCGCGGATGGCGGCATTCATTCCGGGGGCGTCGCCTCCGGAGGTCAGGATGCCTATGCACTTTATTTCTGCCATGATGGGAATGAGTGTAAGATAGCTTGGGTCGGATGGGATGGGTAAAAGTCGGGTAAGAGAGCGGGACGCTGACGCCGTCAGTCGAGCATATCGATCGGAAGGGCCACGATACGCAGATTGTGGCCGCGGATAAAGTCTACGATGGAGCTTCTGGTCTCCGAAGGAGCCACGTCGGCCTCGATACGCTGCAGCGCGTTGTATACCGAGATGCCGCTCTGATATACGTTGCGGTAGGCTTTGGCTATTTCGCTGATTTGGTCTTCGGTGTAGCCGTTTTTACGCATGATGTAGGCGTTTACGCCGTAGTAGGCCACCGGATTGTGGGCTACGATGATGTAGGGCGGCACATTGCCGGAGATGCGGCATCCGCCCTTCACCAGCACCCACTTGCCTATGTGCGAGTTTTCGTGGACCACGGCGTTCGACGACAGGATGGTGCACTCGTCGACGGTGCAGTCGCCGGCCATGGTCACGCCGTTGCCCAGCACGCATTTCCCTTTGATTACCGAATCATGTCCGATATGGCATTTCGCCATCAGGAAATTGCCGTCGCCGATGCGCGTCCCTCCCTCGGGGTGAATGCCTCGGTTGATGATCACGTTTTCACGGATCACGTTGTCGTCGCCGATAATACATTCCGTATGCTCCCCTTTCCAGCGGAAGTCCTGAGGTTCGGCTCCGATTATGGCGCCCTGATATACGCGGTTGTTCTTGCCCATGCGGGTGCCGGCGAGCACCGATGCGTAGGGCTTTATTTCGCAGCCGTCGCCGATTACGACATCCTTGTCGATATAGGCGAACGGGTGGATGGTGACGTTGGCCCCGATTTTGGCCGAAGCGTCGACATAAGCTAACGGGCTGATCATGGTAGTGGGTGTATGTATTGAGGATGGATGGTAATTGCGGGTGTCGCTCCGTCGGGCCGTGCGGACCTCAGGAAAGCGCACCCGCAAATGTAACAATTAAATTTCAGATTAGTCTTACCGCCACGCCGGAATTTCCGCTGCTCTTCAGCAGCGGTCGTATCCGGATGGCTGCGGGTGCTGTCAGAACGGTTCGGATGGTAGGAGCCGGAGGGTGAGGACGAGGGAGTTGACTAAGGTCAATGACCGAGTCCGAGTCCCTTCGGCGACGCCGCAGACGGGCCGTTATGACACGCCCGCTAAAGCACGCTATCGGCCGCCGCCCAGAGCCTGGTACAGATTGATGAGCGCCTGCTCGCGGGCGAGCTCGGTAGAGAGTTGGCTCATCTGCGCGCTCAGAAGCGAACTCTGGGCGTTCAGCACTTCGAGATAGGTGGTCTTGCCGTCGTAGGCCAGAAGCAGGTTGGTGGCTTCCACGGCCTCCACGAGGTCGGCGACCTGCTTGGCCAGGAAAGCCGACTTCTCGGCCGTCTTGTCGAGGGCAGTCACGTAGTTGTTTACCTCGGAGGCCGCCGAGAGCAGAGTGTACTCAAACGAGTTCATGGCCTGCTCCTGCTGCAGCTTCGCCCCCTTGAGACGGGCGATGTTCTGACCGCGTGCAAACAGCGGCGCCGTCAGCTGTCCGGCCAGCTGGATGAACCAGTCGCCCGGATTTTTTATAAACGAACCCAGCAGATTGGTGAAACCTCCGTTGCTGCTTATGGTGATGCCGGGGTAGAAGGCTGCGCGGGCTATGTTGGTGGCATAGTAGGCCGTGGCGAGCTGCTGCTCGGCGGCGCGTACGTCGGGACGGCGTGCAAGCTCGCGCATCTCGATTCCCTCGCGAAGTATCTGCGGCGTCTCGAGCCGGGCGGCTGCGGGCACCTCCCAGGTGGCGGGACCTTCATTGAGGAGCAGCGAGAGCGAGTTGTTGGCCTGCGTAAGCGATGTCTCGAGGTCGGTGATCTGGGCGAGGATGCTCCAGTACTGGGCCTCGCTCTGGACTACGGCGGCCTGCGTTACACGTCCGGCCTCCTTGTAGTCCTTCATGATCTGCACGCTCTTGGCCCAGATGTCGGCCGTCTCGCGCGAGAGCTCGAGCTGTGCCTTGAGGGTGGCGATGGAGTAGTAGCACGATGCCACACCCGTGATTATCTGCGAGCGCACGGCCTGATGGTAGTCCTGCTGGAGTTCGAGTGCGGCCTGAGCCGAGCGCTTGTTGTTGAGAATCTTGCCGAACACGTCGATTTCCCAGCTGATGCTGATGGGGAGCGTGTAGGTCCAGCTCATCGGGCTGTGGGCGTAGCTGGCTCCGGCTCCGTTGGGCGTGAAAGCCACGGAGGGGAGATAGCTCAGCTTGGCGCCGAGAAGGTTGGCGCGGGCCACGTCGACGTTCAGACGGGCATTTTCAAGGTTGGTGTTGTTGGCAAGAGCGCGGTTGATATAGTCCTGGAGCAGGGGGTCGGTGAATACCTTCTCCCAGCCCAGGTTGCCCAGGGCGGCCGAGTCTACTTCGGCGTCGCGGGCCTCGACATAGCTGCGGGTCAGGTCGGTGTCGGTCGGCATATCGAATTTGTTGTAGATATGACACGACGACATCATGGCCGCTCCCAGCAGCGAGGCTGCGCCCAGGCGCATTATAGTGGTTGCTTTCATCTTGATATTTAGTCGGTAATGAATCGGTTAAACCTGAATGTTAGCGCGAATACTGCTCGATTTCGCTCTCGATGCCTGCATTGTCGGTATCCTCCCATTTCAGCGGGGTGATCTTCTCCTGGATGAGCTGGAAGGCCACGAACAGGGCGGGTACGATGAGAATCTGCAGAATCATGCCGATGAGCATGCCGCCGATGGAGCCTACGCCGAGGGCACGGTTGCCGTTGGCGCCTACGCCCGAGGCGAACATCATGGGCAGAAGGCCGATAATCAGGGCCAGCGACGTCATGAGGATAGGACGCAGACGGGCCTCGGCGCCGGCGATGGCGGCGTTAACAACCGACATGCCCGTGCGGCGGCGTTCGAGCGCGAATTCCACGATAAGGATGGCGTTCTTGGCCAGAAGACCGATAAGCATGATCAGCGCGATCTGCAGGTAGATGTTGTTGTTCACGTCGAATATCTTGGCGAACACGAACGAGCCCATGAGGCCGAACGGAATCGAGAGGATAACGGCCCAGGGGATGATGTAGCTCTCATACTGGGCTGAGAGAAGCAGGTAGACGAACAGCAGGCAGAGGCCGAAGATTATGGCCGTGGTGTTGCCCGAGCCTCTTTCGCCTTCCTCGCGCGTCATGCCGGAATATTCGTAGCCGTAGCCCTGGGGGAGCGTCTGCTGGGCAACGCGGGCGATGGCTTCGAGGGCCTGGCCCGACGAGTAGCCCGCAGCGGGCGAACCGGTCACGGAGATGGAGGTGAACAGGTTGAATCGGTTCAGCAGGTCGGGTCCGTAGACCTTCTCGAGAGTCACGAAGTTCTCCAGCGAGGCCATCGAGCCGTTGGCCGAGCGAATCTTGATGTTCTTGAGGGTCTCGGGCGAGATGCGCGATTCCGGCGGAGCCTGCATCATCACGCGGTAAATCTTACCGAAACGGTTGAAGTTCGAAACATACATCGATCCGTAGTAACCCTGGAGTGTCGAGAGGATACCCGAGGTCGAGAGTCCGGCCTTCTGGGCCTTGGCTGCATCGATGTCGATCTTATACTGCGGGAATGTGGGGTTGAAGGTGGTGTAGGCCATCTGGATTTCCGGCTGGGCGTTGAGCTGAGCCAGGAAGCCCTGCACTACGGCGAAGAACTGGTTGATGTCGCCGCCGGTCTTGTCCTGCATCTTCAGTTCGAAGCCGTTGGTTACGGAGTAGCCGTCGATCATGGGTGGCGCGAAGGCCATCACGCGGCCATCCTTGATGAACTGCCCGGTCATGGCGTAAATCTGGCCCAGTACGGCGTCGGCGCTCTCTGTCTTCTTATCGCGCTGGCTCCAGTCCTTGAGCTTCACAATGAATGTACCGTAGGAGGCACCCTGGCCGGCGATAAACGAGTAACCGGCGATTTTCTGCGAGTATTCCACAGCGGGAATGCTCTGCAGCAGTTTGTCGACTTGGTTCATCACATCGATGGTGCGTTCCTGCGAGGTGCCTGGGGGCATGTCGACCATGCAGAAGAGCACGCCCGTATCCTCGTTGGGTACGAGAGTTGACGGGGTGGTGCTCATGAGCCATACGAGGATGCCGATGCTGGCGGCCACGATGCCGGCGCATGAGATCTTGTGGCGGATGAAGAACCCCGTCCACTTGTTGTAGTGCTTGAGGATGAAGCCGAACACACGCTCGAAGCCGCGCTTGAACGCCTGGGTGAACAGGCCTGCGACTGTGGCGATGGCGCATACGATGGCGATGATGCCCTGCGCCACGGTGGGGAAATCGAACCATCCCTTCACCATGAAGGTGATGGTAGCTACCAGCAGGCAGAGCGTGCCCAGAGGAATCCAGAGGGTCTGCATCTTGCTGGCGTAGGCTTTTCCGGCGGCGCTGTAGGCGTCAGTCATACGCTCTTTGAGCGAGGGTTCATGTCCGTCGGCCGCGGGATGGGGTTTGAGGAACACGGCACACAGCGCCGGCGACAGCGTCAGGGCGTTAAGAGCCGACAGGCCGATGGCTATCGCCATTGTCAGGCCGAACTGGCGGTAGAAGATACCGGCCGTACCCGGCATGAACGATACGGGGATGAACACCAGCATCATTACGAGCGTAATCGAGATGATGGCCGTGCCGATTTCGCTCATGGCGTCGATGGCAGCCTTGCGCGAGCTCTTATAGCCCGCGTCGAGCTTGGCGTGGACCGCCTCCACCACCACAATGGCGTCGTCGACCACGATTGCAATCGCAAGCACAAGAGCCGACAATGTGATGAGGTTCACCGAGAAGCCGATGATGTTCATGAAGAAGAATGTACCTACCAGGGCCACGGGAATGGCGATTGCAGGAATAAGCGTGCTCCGGATATCGCTGAGGAACACGTATACCACGAAGAACACCAGAATGAACGCCTCGATAAGCGTCGATATAACCTTATGGATTGAGGCGAAAAGGAAGTCGTTGTTGTTCATCGGCACTGCGAAGTGCAGCCCCGTGGGAAGGTCTTTCTCAAGTTCGTCGACCTGCGCCAGACAGTCCTTGATAATCTGTGTGGCGTTCGATCCGGCCGTCTGGAATACGATGGCCATAGTTGCGGGCTTGCCGTTGAGGGTGTTCTCGAAGTCGTAGGTCACCTTGCCGAGCTCAACGTCGGCTACATCCTTCAGTCGGAGCACGTCGCCGTTGGCGGTGGTGCGTACCACGATGTTCTCGAATTCCTCCGGAGTCTCGTAGCGTCCGCGGTATTTCAGCGTATACTGGAAGCTCTGGTTGCCCTGCGCGCCAAACGAGCCGGGGGCGGCTTCGATATTCTGGTCGCGCAATGCGGTGGCAATGTCCGAAGGGGTCAGACCATACTGAGCCATGATCTCCGGCTTAATCCATATGCGCATGGAGTAGTCGCCGCCGAAGCTCATCACGTCGCCCACACCGCTCACACGCTGGAGCACCGGGATGACGTTGATTTTCATGTAGTTGTCAAGGAATTCTCCGTCGTACTCGGGAACATCGCTGTAGAGGGCGATACCCACGAGCATCGAGCTCTGGCGTTTCTGGGTCTGCACGCCCACCTGCGTAACCTCGGCGGGCAGCAGGTTGAGTGCCTTCGACACGCGGTTCTGCACGTCGACGGCAGCCATATTGGGGTCGAAACCCTGCTCGAAGTGTACGGAAATATCGGCTGAACCTGCGTTGGTAGAGGTCGATTCGATGTAGGTCATGCCTTCGGCTCCGTTGATCGACTCTTCGAGGGGGGCAATCACCGAATTCAGCACGGCCTGGGCGTTGGCGCCGTTGTAGGTGGTCGATACACGGATTGTAGGAGGCGCTATATCAGGGAACTTCGTGATAGGAAGCGACGACAGTCCGATCAGACCCAACAGCACTATGAAGATGGAGATAACCGTCGATAGCACCGGACGGTTAATAAAGGTATCCAGTTTCATTGTTGGTATTCAGAATGATGTTGTTTTGTTGGAGTGTTGCGGTTGATAGGGGAGGGGATTATTTTCCCTGCTGGGGCTGCTGGCCCTGTGCGGCCGCTGCGGCGGCTGCCTGGGCTGCGTCGACGGGAGCAATCTCCATGTTGTCGCGCACCTTGGTGCCTACGCCCTCTACAACCACGCGCTGACCCGGCTCGAGGCCGCCGGTAACGATAAACTGCTTGCCGTCGTTCTCGGGAGCCACGGTGATGGCCGTGCTGACGGTTTTGTTCGAATCGTTGACCACGTATACGAACCGGCGGTCCTGAACCTCGAACGTAGCCTTCTGAGGCACGAGGATTACGTTTTCCTTATGATTGGGAATCAGAATCATGCCCGTGGAGCCGCTGCGGAGCATTCCGTTGATGTTCTTGAAGCGGGCGCGCACATTGGCTGCGCCGGTCGAGTTGTCGATTACACCGCTTACGGTGGCTACTTTGCCTGCTTCGGGATAAATCGTGCCGTCGGAAAGCTGGAGCTGCACTGCGGGCATCTGGGCGATGGCTGTGTTGAGTGCAATCTTGCCGCCGTCGGTCATTTCCAGAATGTCCTTTTCGTTAAGCGAGAAGTAGGCGTATACGTCGCTGTTGTCGCTTACGGTGGTGAGTGGCGTTACCATCGAGGGCGATGCGAGCGAGCCCTCGCGGTTGGGAATCGAGCCTACGAAGCCGTCGGAGGGAGCGGTAACCACCGTGTAGCTCAGATTCTTGCGGGCGGTTACGAGAGCTGCCTGAGCCTGGCTCAGCGAGGCCTCGGCCTGCGCGAGCTGGTTCTTGGCCAGCTGGTTCTCATATTCGCTGATTATATTTTTGTCGAAAAGGCGCTGCTTGTTGGCAGCCGTCAGCTTGGCGCTCTCAAGAGCGGTCTTTGCAGAGGCTACGGCCGCCTGGGCTTGCTCCACTGCAGCCTGATACTGCACCTGATCGAGCGTGAAGAGTGTCTGACCCTTGCTCACGCGCTGACCCTCGTCAACATGTACTTTTGTGATGAAACCCGATACCAGCGGGCGTACCTCGATGTCTGTCTTACCCTTGATGGTGGCCGAATAGGCGCTGTTGAGGTCGGAAGCGCCCTGCTCTACGGTCATTACGCCGATTTGGGGAGCCGCACCGGCCCCGGCCATCTGCTGGGCGTCTTTTTTGCCGCACGATGTGAAAGTGAGGAAAGTCGCGGAAACCACTGCGAAAGCGGCCAGCGAATGCAATTTGCAATTCATCATTTTCTGCTTGTTTAATTTATTTTACCTATTGTAGTTTATTTTCTCAGTTAGTCAGTCAACTTGATATTTATTTCTCAGTTGGCCAGTCAGTCTACTTTGGAGGGATTTCCGACTCCATTCCCCTCTGGGATTATCGTCATCTTGTAGGGATGCACGCTGGTGCATCCGCCGTTGTCCGAAAAAATCCATCGGGCAACCTGCATCCGCACGCGCATAACATCCCCCAATCTAAACGATTGCAAAATTACTCACTTTTCAAATCACGAAATATGATTTTTGTCATATTTACCGCGAGTTTAACCATGTTTAACCAAAAGCATTAACAAATCTCTCTTCCAGATGTTTCCATCCAATCCTTTTTTGCCTCTTATGTTTTCTTACCCCTCCTAATTCTCTACTTTTTTACTCTTCCCGCTTTTCCGCCCTCTTCAGTCAGATTTCCGATTCCAATCTCTCAGCCAGCTCCTCTCTCCAATCTCTCGACCAAAGCCCTACTTCCAATCTCTCAGCTTATCCCCCTCTTTTATTCTCTCAGCAACAATCCCTCTGTTTAACAACCCTCTCTTTTAAGCGCCTTCTTTTACGGCTGGTTCTGATTTGTTTGCGCTCCGGGCTTCAGCCCGGCTCATTTCCTCCGGCTGTGCCTGGGAGTTCCTCTGCTTTATCCCGCTCGACTCCGGTATGGATACAAAAAAAGAATGAGTAACCATAAACCGAAGTTTATAAATTACTCATTCTCCTCTCTCTCCTGCGGTGCGGACGAGACTCGAACTCGCGACCCCCGGCGTGACAGGCCGGTATTCTAACCGACTGAACTACCGCACCAGAAGAATTTTGATGCTTGGCGGGAGGTTTTTGTAAGCCGCCGGCCTCGCTCGGCTCGGTTGGGGTTTGGCTTTCTTCCCGTTTGCGGATGCAAAGTTAGTAACCTTTTTCGATTCCGCAAAATATTTTCTGAAATTTTTTCAAAAATCCGTGGATTTTCTTTCCGAAGCCGCGTTTCAAGGGGCTTTCTGTGGCCTTTAAAGCCTCATTCGGCCTCTGGCGGCCGCCCTACCTTATAGCGTCTGGTGGCTGAAAGGAATGAGGCCATGATGACAACAGACCCTTTGGGGCACCTCGGAGCGGCTTACTTTTTCGTGGCGTCGTCGGCCTTTTCCTCGGCCTTGGCGGGATTCGCTTTCTTATATTTTGCGTTCAGACCCTCGATTATGTCGTTGGTGATGTCGAGCGCAGGGTTGAAGAGCTCGCCCGGAGCGTAGAGAAGGATGGCGTCGTAGTGGCGGGTCTTGTTGTATTCGGCAAGGAAATTATTGAGCGAGTCGATAAACTCTTCCTGCTGGCGCAGGGCGTCTTCCTGAGCGCGCTGCTGGAGCGAACCGAGGTAGTTCTGGGCGGCCTGCTGCTTTTTGTTGAGCTCGGCCACGTCGGCGTTGTACGATGCCTCCGAGAGGTAGCCGTTGTTCTGCATCTTCTGCTGGATCGAGGCGGCAAGGCGGTTGAGTTCGCCTTCGCGCGAGCGCTGGGCGTTCTGAAGCTCGGTCATGGTGCGCAGATTGGCTTCGTTGAAGGTCTTCACAAGCTCGTAGTTGGCCATCACCGAGTCCATATTGTAGTAGCGGATATTGGTGGTGGGTTCAAACGACTCGGATTCCACCTTCACCGTTTTCTTTTCCGTCTTTTCTGCATCGGCTTTCTTTTCATTGCCTGAGCATGCGGAAATCATTACGGCTGCAAGTGCGGCTGCAGCGTAGGCTGTTTTTTTCATGCGTTTTTTATGGTGTTGTTTTTTATTTCTTTTTCCTTGCTATTTCCTTCAGGTCGTGGGAATGACCCTCCGGAAACTTCCCGCCTCTTACGAAGAGCGCCTTCACGCCGAGCAGCACCACGGCCAAGGCTATCAATCCGATTGATATTGCTATGAGCTTCATATGCACGGGGCTCAGAAGGTGGGATACGTGTATGGTCTGTTTTCTTCCTTTTGCGGAGGAAAGGGCAGGCTCTCCGCCGCGTTGACTGCGCAAATATAGGAAACATAGCTTGATTTTTCGCCATAAGTAAATTTTATTTTGTAACTTAGGGGGTGAGAAAGCATATCTTTTAACAGATTTTTCCATTCTCAAACTTATTTTAAACGCTCTTTGGCTTATTGCATCAGCCACATCCGCAACATCAGTTACATCAGCCACATCAAAAAAACATTATAACACCACCCGAACATGCAAGTAAAAGACCTTCAGCCCAAGGCTGTCTTCGGGATTTTCGATGAAATCACCAAAATCCCCCGCCCCTCCAAGAAGGAGGAGAAAATACGTCAGTTCATTCTCGACTATGCCAAAACCCACGGCATCGATGCCCATGCCGACCGCATCGGCAACGTGATTCTCCGTAAACCCGCCACTCCCGGCCATGAGAACGCTCCCACGCTCATCCTCCAGGGCCACATGGATATGGTATGCGAGAGCAACGACAAGAGTTTCGACTTCACCACTACACCGATCCATACCATCGTCGACGGCGAGTGGGTGCGCGCCGACGGAACTACCCTCGGCGCCGACAACGGCATCGGCGTGGCTGCCGCTCTGGCCGCTCTTACCGATCCCGACCTGGTTCACGGTCCGCTCGAAGTGCTCATCACCATGGACGAGGAGACCGGCATGACCGGCGCCAACAATCTTGAGAAAGGCGAGCTCACCGGCACCATGCTCATCAACCTCGACTCCGAAGACGACGCCGAGGTGTTCGTAGGTTGCGCCGGCGGCATCGACACCGTGGCTACTTTCCACTACAGCCGCTCCTTCGCCCCGGCCGACTTCCATTACTTCAAGTTCGACGTGCGCGACGGGCTCGGAGGCCACTCCGGAGGCGACATCCATCTCGGACGCGCCAATGCCAACAAGCTCGTGGCCCGCTTCCTCTTCAACCTCATGAAGAAAGGCGAAGTCGAGATTTGCGAAATCGACGGCGGCAACCTCCGCAACGCCATTCCGCGTGCGGCCCACGTGGTATTCGGTGTCCACACTTCGAAGAAGGAGGATGTCCGCATCGCCTTCAATCAGTATGTGGCCGACATAGAGAAGGAATACAAGGGGCTGGAGACGACCCTCAAACTTTCGCTCGACAGCGTCGACAAGCCCGATTTCACCGTCGACAGCGCCACCTCGCGCAATCTCATCCTTGCGCTCTACTGCGCCCCCCACGGAGTGGTTTCCATGAGCCGCGACATCGAAGGCCTCGTAGAGACTTCCACCAACCTCGCATCCGTCAAGATGGCCGACGGCGGCCGCATCCTCGTCACCACCTCCCAGCGCTCCAGCGTCGATTCGCGTAAATTCGACATCGCCGACCAGGTCGAGGCCGTATTCACTCTCGCCGGCGCTACCGTAGAGCATGGCGAAGGCTACCCTGCATGGACGCCCAACCTCGATTCCACCGTGATGCGTCTGGCTTCCGATGCCTACGAGGAGCTTTACGGCAAGCGTCCCGCCATCAAGGCAATCCACGCCGGCCTGGAGTGCTCGCTCTTCCAGCAGAACTATCCCGGCCTCGACATGGTATCGTTCGGCCCGACACTGCGCGACGTGCATTCTCCCTCCGAGCGCATGCACATTCCCGCCGTAGAGCGCTTCTGGGGTCAGCTCCGCCGCACTATCGAGAAGGTGGCCGACCTCCACAAATAAGCGGTCGCCAGCCTTCACCTCTCTTTCTCCACCTTAAACCTAACCACTGATGCTTATGGGTAATTCCCACAAAATCAGCGCTGCGCTATCCATAATGTTCCCGGCCTCACTTCTGCTGGCCGGGAGCATTTTCACTTCTTATGCCGACACGCGCCGCGCATCCGCGCATCCCGCTCCTTCGGCCGCTCCGGCCGATTCCATGGAATCCCGGCAGCCCGCTCTCCCGGCCCAGTCGGCAATCTCCCTGCTGGCAGCCGCCGTCGACACCACCGACCTCGAGGAGGTCGAGCTCCCTTTCCGCACGATTGTTGAGGAAGTACCCGATGTCGACCCTGTGGCATGGGCGGATACCGCATTGTTCCATTTTCACAATCCTGCCACCGACAGCCGCTATCTCCGTCTCACCGACGACGACTACCGCACCATAGCCGAGGAACTCGGCGTGGAAACGGCAGCCATCAAGGCTGTAGTCGATATCGAGGCGGGACCCTCCCACAAGGGTTTCTGGAAGCCCGGCAAACCGCTTATCAACTTCGACCTCTCGATGTTCCAGCAGTTTGCACGCAGGCGCGGAGTGTCGCTCGAAAAGGCCCGCAAGAGTTCCCCGGTAATTTTCCGCAAACCTGACCGGGCCAAATATGGCTCCTATCAGGGTGCGCAGTATGCGCGTCTGGAGGCCGCCGCGAAAATCTGCAAGCCTCTGGGCGTGGAGAGCTGTTTCTGGGGGATGTTTCAGATCGGAGGGTTCAACTGGCGTAAATGCGGGTGCGACAATATCGAAGAATTCGTCGCTCTCATGAGCCGCTCCGAGCGCGACCAACTTGAGCTGTTCGCCCGCTTTATCGAGAGCAACGGCCTGGTCGAACCTATCCGGCAGCATCAGTGGCTTAAATTTGCCCTGCGCTACAACGGGCCCAAGGCCAAGGCGCGCGGCTACCATACGCGTCTGGCTTCGGCCTACCGCAAATATAAAAATCAGGAGGCGCGCAGATAGCGCACCTCCTTGTTATAAATTCACTCCTTATTGTAGAAGTCATTTAAACTTTTTCTTCAAATGGCCTCACAAGATGTATTCTTCAAGAATTTGGCCTCTTTTTGGCTGATTTCGCCCTCATTCTCGGTCACGATGCCCGCATCGCTCCCTCAATTTCGGGTTAAATCCGCTCAAAAACTGTCTCAAATTCTTTTCGAAGAAAAAGTTTAAATGACTTCGTAGATTAAAGTAATATCCGATGGATTTCTCCGGACTGCATTTTACCGGCCTGCTCCTTGGCATGGCCACATTCCTAATAATCGGCATTTTCCACCCTGTGGTAGTGAAATTCTATTATTGGTTCGGCACCCGCTGCTGGTGGTGGTTCCTCGTTCTGGGCCTTGCGGCAGTGGTGGCGTCGCTGTTTGTCGAAGCCATTATATGGCAGACGCTTCTTGGTGTGCTTGCTTTCTCGTCGTTCTGGACCATCAAGGAGATTTTCGAGCAGCGCGAGCGGGTGGCCAAGGGATGGTTCCCCGCCAATCCAAAGCGCCGGGACCTCGATTAAGGCCTGTCGGTGCCGCCGCAGTCGGGTCAGATTGTCATCTCGCCGCAAAGCGGATGCTTCATGCTGCGGGCCACCTGGCCGGCAGAAATCCCCGTGCCGAAAAGAAACATAAGCTTTGTAAGGGCGGCCTCGGTGGTGAGGTCGTGGCCTGAAATCACCCCTGCGCGCTCCAGGATATTGCCTGTATAGTAGCGCTTCTGATGCACGCTTCCGTTGGGGCATTGCGTCACGTTGATTACCACTTTGCCGCTTTCCACCGCATCTTTCACAGCCTGCTGGAACCATTCCTCCGTAGGAGCGTTGCCGGCGCCGTAGGTCAGGAGAATCACACCCTGTGTGCCCGGCGTGGCCAGCTGCTGGCGCAGCGATGCCTCAGTGATGCCGGGATGCACATACACTACTATTACGGTGGACTTCATCCCCGTGTGGAGAATAAGCGGACGCTTGTCGCGCACGCGCCAGAGTGCGTCGTGATTGTAGTGTATCGACAGACCGATTTTTGCCAGAGAGGGGTAATTGTTGCTCTTGAAGGCATTGAAATTGTCGGCGCTCATCTTGGTCGACCGGTTGCCGCGCCACAGATAATTCTCGAAAAGTATGGCAACCTCCTGCACCATCGGCTCGCCGTTGACCGGGTCGCGCTCGGCGGCAATCTGCAGAGCCGTGATGAGGTTTTCCTCGCCGTCGGTGCGCACCTCGCCGATGGGGAGCTGCGAGCCGGTGATTATCACGGGTTTGCTGAGATTTTCGAGCATGAAGCTGAGCGCCGAGGCCGTGAAGGCCATGGTGTCTGTGCCGTGGAGTACCACGAATCCGTCGAACTTCTCGTAGTTCTGCCCGATATGCCTCGCGATCTGCTCCCAGTGAGCCGGATTGATGTCGGATGAGTCGATGGGATGCTCGAACTGTATGTGCTCGATGTCGTAGTCGAGCATGCGGATTTTTGGCACGTTGTCTATAAGGTGGTTGAAATCGAATGGTTTGAGGGTACCCGTGGCCGGGTCCTCGATCATTCCTATCGTACCGCCGGTATAGATTATAAGGATGCGCGGACGTTTTTCGCTCATTTCCAATGCTACAAAAAATCAGAAACTTGAATCCGTGAATTTTATAGGGCCTATAGGCCTATAAGCCCTATAGAGGTTTCTATTTTACCTGCGCTCCGGGCTGAACGGCCCCTGTCGGGCCGATTACTGTCAGCGAGCCGTCGGGGTTCTCGGCCGAGAGAATCATTCCCTGGCTTTCGACTCCCTTGAGCTTGCGCGGAGCGAAATTGGCCACGAAGCATACCTGCTTGCCTACCAGATCCTCAGGATTGTAGTATTTGGCGATTCCGCTCACTATGGTGCGGTCGCCCATGCCGTCGTCGATGAGGAACTGAAGGAGTTTGTCGGCCTTGGGCACGCGTTTGCATTCCTTCACGGTGCCTACGCGGATGTCGGTCTTGAGGAAATCGTCGAAAGCCACGTCGGGGAGCTGCGGCGCAGGCTTCCAGCTGTTGAGCTTGTTCTCCTCCTTTATGCGGGCCAGGCGGTCGAGCTGCGCCTGGATGGTGTCGTCCTCGATTTTCTCGAAGAGCAGTTCGGGCTGCCCGATGGTGCTCCCGGCGGCGATGAGGTCGGCGCGGCCCAGGTCGGCCCATTTCAGGTCGGTCAGACCGAGCATCCGGCTCAGTTTTCCGGCCGAGAAGGGGAGGAACGGCTCGAAGGCGACAGCCAGGTTGGCGCAGATCTGCAGGGCCGTGTTGAGAATGGTGGCCGTGCGGGCCATGTCGGTCTTGGCTACCTTCCATGGCTCGGTCTCCTGCAGGTAGCGGTTGCCTGTGCGGGCAATGTTCATCGCCTCCTTCAGAGCTTCGCGGAAGTGGAAGTTCTCGAGGTTTTCGGTCAGGCGGCCGCAGGTATCGGCGATTTCAGCCAGTGCGGCCTTGTCGGCCTCCTCGAGGGTGCCGGCGGCCGGCACGGTGCCGTCGAAATATTTGTGGGTGAGCACCACGGCGCGGTTTACGAAGTTGCCGAATATGGCCACAAGCTCCGAATTGTTGCGGTTCTGGAAGTCGCGCCAGGTGAAATCGTTGTCTTTCGTCTCGGGGGCGTTGGCCGTCAGCACGTAGCGCAATACGTCCTGCTTGCCGGGGAAATCCTGCAGGTACTCGTGGAGCCAGATGGCCCAGTTGCGCGAGGTAGAGATTTTGTCGCCCTCGAGGTTGAGGAATTCCATCGCAGGCACGTTGTCGGGCAGCTGGTAGCCGTCGCCGTAGGCCATGAGCATCGCCGGGAAGATGATGCAATGGAACACAATGTTGTCCTTGCCGATGAAGTTTATGATGCGGGTCTCGGGGTCCTTCCAGTATTTCTCCCATGAGTCGGGCAGCAGCTCCTTGGTGTTGGAGATATAGCCGATCGGGGCGTCGAACCATACGTAGAGCACCTTGCCGTCGGCCCCTTCCACCGGAACGGGCACGCCCCAGTCGAGATCGCGGCTCACGGCTCGCGGCTGCAGTCCCAGATCGATCCACGACTTGCACTGGCCGTAGACGTTCGTTTTCCATTCCTTGTGCCCCTCGAGAATCCAGCGGCTCAGCGCACCCTCCCAGCGGTCGAGCGGCAGATACCAGTGCTTCGTCTCCTTCAGCACCGGTGTGTTGCCCGTGATGGCGCTCTTGGGATTGATCAGGTCGGTGGCGTTGAGCGACGACCCGCACGCCTCACACTGGTCGCCGTAGGCGTTCAGATTGTGGCAGTGGGGGCATTCGCCCGTCACGTAGCGGTCGGCCAGAAACTGGTTGGCCTTCTCGTCGAAAAGCTGCATCGACGTCTTCTCCACAAACTGCCCGTTGTCGTACAGACGGCGGAAGAACTCCGACGCCGTGGCCTCGTGGATGGAGGAAGTAGTGCGCGAATAGATGTCGAAACTGATGCCGAGACCCTCAAACGAATCCTTGATGATTTTGTGGTAGCGGTCAACGATATCCTGGGGCGTAACACCCTCCTTCTTGGCCTTGATCGTGATGGGCACACCATGCTCGTCGGAGCCTCCGATCATCACCACATCCTCGCCGCGCAGGCGCAGAAAACGGGTATAGATGTCGGCGGGCACATATACGCCGGCCAGATGGCCGATGTGTACAGGGCCGTTTGCATAGGGGAGGGCGGTCGTAACGAGCGTACGTTTGAAGTTCTTCGTCATATCAGTCTGCAAATTATAAATCAAGTCGGAGCGCCGAAGGCGCAGGGATGCGCCTTCGGCATTTAATCCGCAAAATTACAAAATTCCCCCCGTTTTTAAAAATCCAACTTTCCCGCCATATTTCCCTCAGTTGCTTGCCCTACCTGTCAGCGGGGAATGCAAATCGGTTCCAGAATCTCCAGATCCAGAGCTCTCTCAATCTTTGAGATTGTCTCGATAGAAAGGTTTTCCGTTCCCTTCAGTACCCGTGAGACGTATTGCTGGGAGCAGCCCATCCTTTCGGCCACAGCCTTCTGTGTCAGTCCCAGTTCTTCCATTTTGTCAAGCATCATCATGGCGATTTTCTGCGAAACCCTCAGCCAGGACTTATTTGCAAGACGCCATTCCGCCTTTTCGCGCCATTTCGATGGCGTTGCGCTCCGATGTTCCTCCAGTTTCGCCACCATTTCCTTCCTTGTCTTCATCTTATCCTCCTTTCTTAGTGTATTTCTCTGAGATAATCATTAAAGGAATCCAAATCAGAGATTCCGTTGTCAATCAGATAATTTCTGACTTTCTCCATTCGTGCCAATTCCACCAAAGTGTGTTCGCGCTCTTGCATTGTGCGTGTCAATTTTATCGCACCGCCTGTAATGATGTATATGCCCGGCTCTAACCGGATGGCATATATTCTGAGCCAAGAGGCGTGTCTCGGTGTTTGGTGCAGCCGTGCTTTCTCCTTCCCAAGCATCATTTCCTGCGAACGTTCGTTCTCCAGGGGTCGGAAAATCTCATCAAGGTTTGCATCGGGTGAGATATCCATTATATTGTAGCTTCTCGCTGTCCTCAATTGTATCATATATAGCCTGATTCAAATCTGTAATCTTGAAGTAGGATGTTAAATCTGCTATATTTTTCTTGAAGAAAGAACGAAGCCAAGCAACATCATTCCATTGGTCCAGAATGGCGTCAAGGACATTATCGGGACAGTCGTCATATCTGACTGCCCAAAGATGGCCGTTATCTGTAATCAGATCAAAAGTCATATCGATTCTTTTCTGCAAAGATAAATATAATCTCTATATAATACAACTCAAAAGTTGTGAATTCTGTTTGGATCTAAAACACTACGCCCCGTTATGGAAGCATGTTCAGGATCCATGCTTCCGTAGCGGGGCGTAGTGCTTTTGGGGATTGGCGGACGGTTTGCGGGTGTGGGGCGAAATCCCTAAATTTGTAGGGAAATATTTACAGACCTATCTTTTATAACCTGTTTATTTGAATTTGAATCTAACCATGAAGAAAATGATTCTCGGGATGGGAATAGCTGTGGCGGCTCTTTCGGTGGGTGCGCCTGCGGCCGATGCCAATCAGCCCGACTCCGTCTATATCTTTTCGTATGCCAACGCCAATGGTGAGGGTGGCCTGAGGCTCGCCTGGAGCGCCGATGGGACGTCGTGGCAGAAGCTCAACAACGGCAATTCCGTAGTCAACAGCGATTTCGGGCCATGGGGACGGATGAAGAAGATGTTCCACCCTTCGCTGGCGCAGACTGCCGACGGCACCTGGGTAGCTACCTGGGAGCTCTCTCCCGAGGGTAAGGGGTGGGCACGCGTGGAGTCCCCCGACCTTATCCGCTGGGGCGCGCAGACCTACACCGACGCCGCTCCGGCTTCCGTAGCCTCGAAGGCCACGCCGCTCAAGGCCCGCGTGGGATCTAAGGAACGCGATGGGATGGTGCAGAAGGTGCCGTACTCGCTCGTTGAGGCGCTGCGCCGCTACGGCGACCATCGCGCCTACCGCGACGCCCTCCATGCGCAGACTATGGCCGGCGATGCCGTGCGCTTCGCCTCACTGAAGCCTCTGAAGGGGGCGCTCACGGTCTATCCCGACTCCACCAAGGCCATCAGCCCCAATCTGATGGGCATTTTCTTCGAGGATATCAACTATGCAGCCGACGGCGGCTTATATGCCGAACTTATCCAGAACCGCGACTTTGAGTACAACTCCAAGGACCGCAGCAAGTGGTCGGCCACTACCTCCTGGCATACCGACGATGCCGCCGGACGTCCGGTAATCGCCACCGCCGATCCCATCCACCCCAATAATCCCCACTACGCCGTGCTCAAGGGGCAGACGCTCAGCAACAGCGGCTTCGACGGCATCGCCCTCCGCAAGGGTGAGAAATACGACCTTTCGCTGCGTTCGCGCCTCGGCGCCGGGGCCAAGGCCCTGAAACTCCGCGTCGAGCTGCGCGACACGCTCGGCAACGTCCTCGCTTCGGCCACGCTTTCGCCCCGTGGGAAGGGTTGGAAGGAGTACAAGGCAACACTTATCCCTTCGGAATCAACCTCATGCGGCCGGCTTGTGCTCATCCCCTCGGCTGCCGACGAGCTGCATCTCGACCTGATCTCGCTCTTCCCGCGCAATACCTTCAAGGGGCGCCGCAACGGCCTCCGCGCCGATCTGGCGCAGACGCTCGCCGACCTCCATCCGCGTTTCGTGCGCTTTCCCGGCGGCTGCGTGGCCCACGGCGACGGTGTCGACAACATCTACGACTGGAAGGGCTCCATCGGTCCGCTTGAGGCGCGCAAGCCGCTGAGCAATCTCTGGGGCTACCATCAGACCAGAGGCCTGGGCTACCATGAATATTTCCTCTTCTGCGAGGACATCGGCGCCGAGCCGCTGCCGGTAGTGGCCGCAGGCGTCCCCTGTCAGAACTCTGGCGACGCGTCGCACCACTGCCACACCTTCACAGCCTCCTACGGCCAGCAGTGCGGCATCCCGATGGAGGAGATGGACGCCTACGTTCAGGATGTGCTCGATCTGATAGAGTATGCCAACGGCGACGCCCGCACCACCCGATGGGGTCGGCTCCGCGCCGAGTCCGGCCATCCCGAGCCGTTCAACCTCAAATACATAGGCATCGGCAACGAGGATATGATTACTCCCGTGTTTACCGAGCGCTTCAACAAAATCTACGACGCCGTGGCCGCCGCCCACCCCGAAGTGAAAGTGATAGGCACCGTCGGCCCCTTCTACGAAGGCACCGACTATGAACTCGGCTGGCAGCTCGCCACCGAGAAGGGTGTGCCGATGGTCGACGAACACTACTACGTGCAGCCAGGCTGGATGATTCACAACCAGGACTATTACGATTCGTACGACCGCAGCAAGCCCCACGTTTATCTCGGCGAATGGGCCGCCCATCTCGACGGCCGTCCCAGCAACGTGGAGACCGCCCTGGCCGAAGCTCTCTATCTCACCGCCGTGGAGCGCAACGCCGACGTGGTGGAGATGGCCTCCTACGCACCCCTGCTTGCAAAAGACGGCCACACGCAATGGCGCCCCGACCTGATATATTTCAGCAACACGGAAGTCCGTCCTACCGTCGACTATCATGTACAGCAGCTCTACGGCGCCAACTCCGGCACGACCTATGTAAATTCCGCCGTCAGCTATGAGGGTGGCGATCCCGGTGCCGACGCAATGCGCCGTGTGGGCGTTTCCATCGTACGCACCCCCGGCGGCGACACTGTGGTGAAGCTCGCCAACCTGCTCCCCGTTGAGGTTCAGCTCGATACCGACTTTGCCTCCACGCTCGGATTCACCCCCTCGGCCATCTCGCGCACCACGCTGAAGGGGACCCCCGCGCAGACCGACGCCCTCCCGGAGGTGACGGCCCTTGACGCCGTTCCCGCCCGGATTGCTCTCCCGCCATATTCCTTCACGGTGCTGAGATTCAGCAAGTAACGTATATGCCATAGCAAATGAAAAGGCCCCTGCTCACGCGGGGACCTGTTTCGTCTTTGCTTACGTAAAAACTAAAAGTTACTCAAAAATCAAAAGTGGTTTATCCTTATGCTGACCGCGGCGATCAGAAAATCACCTTGGCGACCTTAGTGCCCTGGCGGCGGATTACGAGGGAACCCTTCGAGGGGTTGACTACACGCATTCCCTGCAGGTTGAAATATTCAACGGGGGCGTCGGCGTCGACGGTGTCGTCGGCCACGGAGTTGATTGCGCCGCTGAGACCGGCAACATTCCATGCGCCGAGAATGCCGTTGAAGGCAGTCGCAGTGTATTTTACATCAGTGCCGGGGAAGGATGCTGAGCGGGCATAGCTTGTGCCGTACAGGGTGTTGTTGTTTTCGTTGAAGAAGGCGGATTTGGTGGTGCCTGCCACGGCGAGGTCGATGGTCTGCAGGCGCTCGGCGGTGGCGTAGTCGAATACGTTGAGGTTCACCTTGCTGCCGGTCATGCAGTAGCCGTAGGTGAGGAGTTTGCCGTCGTTCACCCAGCTGTAGTTGGTCTGCCCGATGTTGACACCGGTGGCATAGCAGGTGGAGGGAGCACCCGGGGTAAAGCTTGCGCGGATAGTGAGTCCCTCGAGTTTGGCTGCTGCGGCCGGGGTGAAGATTTTCTCATCATCCTGGGTAAGAGCCTGGTTGGAGTTGCCGTTGATCAGTAGTTCGCCAGAATGGAATGCAGCAGATGAAAGCTGCACGGTTCCGGTTGTGGCGATGGAATATTCCGTTGGGTCGGCTACAAGATCGAGGGTGCCGTCAAGCCGGAAGTAGCGGATTGATTTGCCGGCGGCTGCGTCGGCATATTCGGCCAGAGCGAGCTGTGAGCCATCGGTGGCGAGCACCTGCTGTGTTTCCTTTGCTCCGGCGCCTGCACCGGCGAGAGCGGTGAGTACTGAAGTGGCTTTACCCTCGTGGTTGATTTTCACTACAAACGAAGTGGCGCCGGCGGCTTTGCCGTTGGTGATGGTGGTGTTGGCGGCAGCAGGAGCCTTCACGCCGTTGCCGAAATCAAGGTATCCGCCACCGTAGTTGCCGGCAAGAAATACGTTGTCGTGGCTGTCGGCAACAATCGATGTTGCTGTGAATGTTACGGGAGCTGCAACCGAGGTATCTTCGGCGGTGAAGTTGTCAGCCTCGATGACAACGTGCCACTGGTAGACGCCGTTGGGCGATAGGCAGAGAATCAGGCCGCAGTTGGTATTGGTAGCCGTAGCCTGCGGGGCTACGCTGATTTCAACTTTCTTGCCCGCCTTGTCGGTGAAGGAGAAAGCCTTGCCCGAGGCGGCATTGGATGCGCGCAGGTTAAAGGCATAAACGGCCGAGCCGCTTTGCAGACGCGTCAGAAATACGCTGTTGTTCTCACACTGGGCGAAGTCGGGGGCGATGGTCCATACCGGCGCGCACTGCGCGTCGGCGCGTGCCAGGAGCACATTCTTCACTATCGAGCCGGTGTAGCTGTCCTTGGCCACGATTTCTGTATCGGACCAGTAGAGCGCCTCGGCGGTTTTGGTGGCCGTTCCGTTGTCGAAAGTACCGCCTACGTAGAAGTCGGTGGCGTTTGCCGGAGCGACGGCGTCGAAGTTACACATGTTGGCGGATTTCAGCCATGCGCTTGCCTGATATGTGGCCGTTACGTCGGCGGCATTTGCTGCGGCCGCGGAGAAGAGGAGAGCACTTAGAAGTAAAGTTTTCTTCATGAGCATGATGTTTTTTTGAATGACAGCGGGATGATCCCTTTCGTAAATCCGGATAAGCGCTGTCGGTTGTTTAATTGTCGCTATTGGTTTTGAATTGATGCCGCAAAATTAATATTAATTACCAACATACCGCGCCCCCACGCATAAAAATACTCACAATTGGGTAGCGGACGGTGGCCGACTATCCGCTGCTCTAATGAAATTTAGGTATGGGTGGTTGAGTGGGGATTCAGCGACGGTCGGCGTGGCCTTCGTAGTAGTTGACGAATGCCTGGTTGACCAGGCGGATGGCGCCGGGGGTGGGGTAGTCGCCCGAAAAATACCAGTCGCCGGGATGACCTGGGATGGCCTCGTGGAGCCCTTCGAGTGTCTGATAGATGATGGTGACGTTCGGCTTGAAGCCTTCCGGACGGAGCATTTCGGCGATTTTCTCCGAAATCTGGCGGTCGGTGAAGGGGGCGTAGACGGCCTTCACACAGTTTTCCAGTTCGGCGTCGGGGGCTTTCGCCATGGCTTTGCAGCGGGCGTAGGTGTCGTCGAGAATGCTTTCGCGGCCCGATTCGCGCAGAAGGGCTACGGCGGCGCGGAAGGCGATGAACTCGGCCATACGGCTCATGTCGATGCCGTAGCAGTCGGGGTAGCGTACCTGGGGCGATGAACTGAGCACTACGATGTGGCGCGGATTGAGGCGCCCGAGCATGGCGAGAATCGACTGGCGGAGGGTGGTGCCGCGCACTATCGAGTCGTCGATTACGGCTACGGTGTCGATGCCGGGGCGGATGGTTCCGTAGGTGATGTCGTAGACGTGGGCGGCAAGGTCGTTGCGCTCGGAGCCTTCGGCTATGAATGTGCGCAGCTTTATATCCTTGATGACGACTTTCTCCACGCGGATATGGCGCCGCATGATGCGCGCAAGCGATACGGGATTCAGATCGCCGGCTTTCTGCGCGCGGTTGATGGCGCACATCTTCTCATCTTCCAGATGCTCCTCCAGAGCCTGTTGGAGGCCCATGAAGGCTACCTCGGCGGTGTTGGGGATGAAGGAGAAAACGGCGGAGTCGGTGTCGCCTCCGATAGCCTGGAGCAGCTGAGGCACGAGGTTACGCCCCAGGCGCTTGCGCTCGCGGTAGATGTCGGCGTCGCTGCCGCGCGAGAAATATACGCGCTCGAACGAGCAGCGGGCATTACGACCCGGCTCCAGGATGGGGCAAACGCGGTAGCGGCCGCGGCTGTCGGATATAAGGGCGGAGCCGGGGGCGAGCTCGCGGATATGGTCGGTGGGGATGTTGAAGGCGGTGGAGAGCACGGGGCGCTCGGAGGCGACGGCAATCACCTCGTCGTCGGCGAAATAGAAGGCCGGTCGGATGCCGTGGCGGTCGCGCAGGGCGAACATGTCGCCGGATCCGGTGCAGCCGCACATTACGAAACCGCCGTCCCAACCAGCGGCCTCGGAGCGCAGCACGCGCTCGATGTCGAGCTGCGACTCGATGGCGCGGGTCAGCTCGGGTTCCTCCAGCGTGGAGCGCAGCTCATGATAGAGCCGTGAGTGCTCGCTGTCGAGGGCGTAGCCGAGTTGCTCGAGGAGCATGATGGTGTCGCTGTAGATGCGCGGATGCTGTCCGCGCGACACTATGGCCTCGAAAAGGCTGTCGACATTGGTCATGTTGAAGTTGCCGCAGAGCATCAGATTGCGCGAGCGCCAGTTGTTGCGGCGCAGGAAGGGATGGACGTAGCTCATGCCCGAGCGGCCGGTAGTGCTGTAGCGCAGATGGCCCATGTAGATTTCGCCGAGGAAGGGAGCTTCCTCCTCGACCTCGCGCGCGGTGTGGGCCGCGGGGTCGAAATCGGCGATGGCGTGGCGCATCTTGCTGAAAATGTCGCCGATGGCACTCGGCCCGAGCGCACGCTCGCGATAGAGGTATTCGCTGCCGGGAAGAGCCCTGAGCTTGACCACTCCCACTCCGGCGGCTTCCTGGCCGCGGTTGTGCTGCTTCTCCATGAGGAGATAGAGCTTGTTGAGGCCGTAGCTGGCCGAACCGTATTTCTCTTTATAATAGTTCAGAGGCTTGAGAAGCCGGATGAGTGCGATGCCGCACTCGTGTTTGATCTGCTCCATCGGGCGGAAACTGTAGCGTTTGGAAACTTTCTGCAAAGTTAGCTAAAAATCTCACGGTTTTTTTATGTATCTTTGTAAAATTGAATGAGAAGTTATTGAACCACTTTCTTGAATCACTTTCAAGCAACCGAAAGCCATGCGCAGGAACTACAAACGTATACTTTTGAAGCTCAGCGGAGAATCGCTGATGGGTGAACAACATTACGGCATCGACCCGGTGCGTCTGGGGCAGTATGCCGAGCAGATCAAAGCGGCCGCCGGCAGCGGCGTGGAAATCGCCATCGTGATAGGCGGCGGCAACATATTCCGCGGAATGCAGGGGGCGGCCAAAGGGTTCGACCGCGTGAAGGGCGACCAGATGGGTATGCTCGCCACGGTAATCAACTCGCTGGCGCTCAGCTCGGCTCTTACGTCGATCGGACAGCCGGCCCAGGTGTTTACAGCGCTCAATATGTATCCTATCGGCGAGTACTACAGCAAGTGGAAGGCCATCGAAGCCATGCGCGAGGGTAAAATCGCTATCCTTTCGGGCGGTACGGGCAACCCCTTCTTCACCACCGACACCGGCGCCGCACTGCGCGGAGTTGAGGTCGAGGCCGACGTGATGCTCAAGGGGACCCGCGTAGACGGCATCTACACCGCCGACCCCGAGAAAGACCCCACGGCCACCAAATTCCAGGAAATCAGCTACGACGAGGTGTATACCCGCGGCCTGAAGGTGATGGACCTCACTGCCACGGCGCTATGCAAGGAGAACGGCCTCCCCATCGTGGTTTTCGACATGGACACCCCCGGCAACCTCGCCAAAGTGCTGGCCGGAGAGAACATCGGCACGCTGGTGTACTGATTTTTGATAGCTCCCTCAGCCATCCGGATGGAAGCAAAGATGGACTTTCGTAGCAATGAAATAATTAGAAACAAATAAAAAATATAACGATATGACCGACCCCAAGACTTATCTCGACCCCGCAGAGGAGAAGATGGAGATGGCAGTGATGTATCTCGACGAAACCCTGCAGCGTATCCGTGCCGGCAAGGCTAACCCGAAGATTCTGGAAGGAATCCGCGTGGAATACTATGGATCGCAGGTGCCCATCTCGAATGTGGCCAACGTGTCGACCCCCGACGCGCGCACCATCGCCATAACTCCCTGGGAGAAAGCCATGTTCAAGGAGATTGAAAAGGCTATCATCAATTCCGAACTTGGCATCACTCCCGAAAACAACGGCGAGGTGATCCGCCTCGGCATTCCGCCGCTCACCGAGGAGCGCCGCAAGCAGCTCGTAAAGCAGTGTAAGGGCGAGGCCGAGCAGGCCAAGGTGAGCGTGCGCAACGCCCGCCGCGACGCCATCGACGGCCTCAAGAAGGCTGTGAAGCAGGGTATGCCCGAAGATGTGGAGAAGGACGCCGAGACCACGGCCCAGAAAATCCACGACAAGTATCTCAAGAAAATCGACGAGATTTTCGCCGCTAAGGAGAAGGAAATCCTTACCGTCTGATTCCCATATGCCCGGCATAAGGGTAAAAGCTACGCCATGCAGACCATAATGTTTCATGAGACGGTGTTCGGACCGATCCACTCGCGCCGGCTGGGTACCTCGCTGGGGGTGAACCTCAGTCCGGTGGACGGCAAGACGTGCACGTTCGACTGCCTTTACTGCGAGGCCGGGTTCAACGCCCAGGGGCCCGGTAAGGCGGGGCTGCCTGCGCGCGCCGAAGTGGCCCGGCAGCTCGACCAGCGCCTGCGGCAGATGAAGGAGGCCGGACAGCGACTCGACGTGATAACCTTCTCTGGCAACGGCGAGCCGACGCTCCACCCCGATTTTGCCGGGATAATCGACGACACGCTCGCCCTGCGCGACCGCGACTATCCGGAGGCCAAGGTGAGCGTGCTGACCAACTCCACGCGCATCTTCACCCCCGAAGTGGCCGCCGCCCTGGAGCGCGTCGACAACAATATTCTGAAGCTCGACTCTGCGGTGGAGGCGACGATGCGCTTAATCGACCGCCCCAATGCGCCGGGTTTCACCGTCGACCGCGTGGTTGAGGGGCTGAAACGTTTCTCCGATACCGGAATCATCCAGACGATGATGCTGCGCGGCCAGTGGGAGGGCCAGGAGTTCGACAACACTACCGACACCGAGGTGGGGGCGCTGATTGAGGCGTACCGCCGCATCAGTCCGCGCGAAATCATGCTCTACTCGCTCGACAGGCCCACACCCGCCAATACGCTGCGCAAGGTGCCGCTCGACGAGCTTCTGGCCATAGGCCGGCGCATCAGCGAGGCTACCGGAATCCCCGTGCAGGTAAACTGAAAACAGATGAAAACCAACGAAATAATATCGGGAGGGCGCGCCTTGGCGTGCCCTCCGGATTTAGAGCGCGGGAGCCGCGTGGCCATCGTGTCGCCCGCATCCAAAATCGACCCCGCGCTCATCGACGGCGCCACATCGGCTCTTGAAAGCGAGGGATTTGAGTGCGTCGTTATGCCTTACGCCAAGGGTGCCAACGGTTCCTTCAGCGGGTTGGCCTCCGAACGCCTCTCCGACCTTGAAAACGCGCTTGCCGACGGCTCTGTCGGAGCCATCGTCTGCTCGCGTGGCGGCTACGGAGCTGTCCATCTGCTTGAACAGCTGGACCGGCTCCCAGAGGAATGCTTCAACAAATGGCTCGTAGGGTTCAGCGATATTACGGCGCTCCACTGCCTATGGACGCGCAAGGGGTACGCCTCGCTCCACGGAGCGATGGCCAAATACATAGGGCGAGGCAGCGAGTTTCCGTACTACGAGACCGAAATGGAAGTGCTGCGCGGAGGAAACCTGAAGATAATGGCCGACGCTCATCCATTTAACCAATGTGGATGCGCCGAAGGGGTGGTGACCGGAGGAAATCTGGCAGTGCTCGGCGGCCTTATCGGCACCCCCTACGACCCGTTTGAGAGCGTCTACACCGCCGAGGCCGTGGAGAGCGGCGCCGTGGCGCGGCCGATGCTCTTTATCGAGGATATCGCCGAGCCAATATATAAGGTGGAGAGGATACTCTGGCAGTTGCATCTGCGCGGCGTGTTCCGCCGCGTGAGCGCCGTGCTGGTCGGCCAGTTCACAGAATATCGTCCGAGCGCCGACCATCCCGACATGTACACCATGATGCACCGCTTCTTCGGCAGCATCGGCATCCCCGACATCCCCATAGTCTACGACCTCCCCGTGGGCCACGTCGAAGCCAATGCCCCCCTGCTCCTCGGCTGTCCGACCATAGTAGAAGCCACCTCCTCCGGCGTCACCATCACCCAGCGCCAATCCCACTAAATAGCAGTCGAACTTGGCTTTTAGTTTAAACAATTAGGGGGTGTATAACGAACAAACTTCGATCATATTGTAGGGACGCACGGCTCGTGCGTCCGTGTAATCTACTGAAAATCAAAAAATATTAGGACGCACAGACCGTGCGTCCCTACATTTTAGTGGTTTTGCAACGCTTTCGCCCAATTTCAAGAGCTGATTCGCTGATATGCGGATGCGCCAGGGTGTATCCCTACAAGTCGGGAGCCTGAAAGGGTGCGGTTATTCGGTTGGGGACTGGGTGGATCGGTGGGGGAGCACAATCCGAACCGGAATTATATGGTTTACGTTGTCGACGGGAGTGCCTATGCCGTTGACGTAGCAAGAGTATTTTTTGCCGTCAGGCGATTTCCTGTCGGTCAGGTAAAAGCCGTACTCTATGTGTACCACCTGATTCAGCTCAAGAAAGTTTACGTAAATATCGTTCTTTTCGTTAGGAAAGGACGGTCCATACAACATAAAGGCGTAACTGTCGACCATCTCATCTGTGGGTACAACGGTCGTGCTCCAGCTTGTGCGGATGATTTCTGCCCAGCCCTTAACATCAACCTTTTCTTTGCCCGTGGCCGGGTCAATATTTGACCACGGGTATGATTCTTGAGGCCGGAAACAATCCCAGTCTATTTTTTTAGGATAATCGTTTATTGAGATAGAGATAGGGGCGTACAGCCAGTTGCCTTCCGCACTTTCCGACAACAGGTTATTGCCCTCATCATCGAAAATACCGATAACCATATCGTATGGGAGGGGAGCGGGATTGGGATAAGCTTCTTTTTCGTCGTCGCACCCTACTAAATTAAGTGTAAGCGCTGCCCCCAGAATTATTCTGAATACTTTCTTCATTTTTTTGTCATTATTATAAAATATACGTTTGAACTATATGCTCTGGACTTAGCAGATGATAATATGGGATGATAAGGGTCAAAGCAATCGCTCAGATAGTATCCGTGGAGACTACCCCACCCCCAGTTATAGAAGTTATATTTGTAGTAATCTGTTTTTTCAAAATATTGATGCCAAGTCATTCCTCCGTCTGTAGATTCGTAGCTTATACGATGAATCTTTTTGACTTTTGCTGCGTCGCAAACCCACAGGTGGGCAATATTTCTTGCTTCATCTAACCCATACATTAATAATACGCAATTTTGTGTCTCTAATGCGTTAATCACGTTTTGTGATGAATATTCTTCAGAGAATAAGTTATATCCAATCTTTCGAAGAGCTTGTACTAAATTTGAAGTCGATGTAGGTGAAGTGCCCACTCCATTATCGTTATAGGTGTATATAGTGTTTGCTCTTCTCCCTAATTCTCTACATAATTGGGCGATTGAGGTGTGAATTGTTTTATCGCATGTTCCTTCGGAAGGAATATAACCTTTCGTCGGCATCATATTATGCTTGCAGATTCGTTCCCAGTCAAGAATTAGTTCGGGGTCATTTTCTTTATATGTCAGTGTAATCCTATCAGGGTATTTAAAATAAGTCATGGCCATGGCTGCAGCGGTAATGGCGCATCCTGAGGTCCCATTAGGGCATTCCGCGCCTTCTACCCCGTCTTGACTCCACAGAACTTTAACACGATTGGGTATATCGACTGTTATTGTCGTGTCGGCAAATTCTTTATATTGGGTTGCCCAAATGGGTAGCACCGGTCCTATATCATTTGTCCCGTTATTTTGCTCAATTTGTGTTTTTTCGTCAGATAAGTAATCAAAGGCTTTATCCATGAAAAAATTGAACCCCGGATTTTCTATTTCAGCATTATCATCATAGTTGCCACTGGGTACGTAAGCAATAACTTCCGGGGTGGAGCGGACAGCAGATACAAGAACGAAACCTTGGTTGTCGCAGTAGTTTACAGCGTACATCAGGGTGTCTTTAGTTGAGCGGGAATGCTTACTTCTGCCGCATACAATAGCCCCCTGGTTGTAATCAATTTTTTTTGAAGTATTGGCTGCTCGAGATTCGGTGGAAGGGGCGAACATCCCTACCGCTTTGTTGGCAATGTCCAAAGCTTCGTCCGGGGTTCGGATAATACTTTGCATTGGGTTGGAAGGGGCTGTGGGCTTCTGCTCGACTATGTCCTCAAGTGAGTCTGAGCATGCGGTAGCCATTAATAGGATGGCTGCGAACAGTAAACATGTCCTTATAACTTTTTTCATGCTAATGTATGTTTAAGGTAAGATTGTAAAAAGGCGTATTGAATGTTGGATGAAAATGCGTGCCTGTTGTGCGGTTGTGTGTAGATTGGAAATTTGAGTATGTGATGCGAATGTATAAATTATTTTATAAATAGAGCATAAAAAGGTGCTTTTTAACGTTTTTTACAATTATAAATCCTTTTCGAAGGAAACGTTTAAATGAGCTCAAAGAGATAGGAGCCAATTGTATATTTTCGGTATTTTTAAAGGAGGGGGATTACCAGCCGCCGGAGGCGCCGCCGCCACCGGTCATGCCGCCGCCGAAGGAGCCGCCGCTGAATCCGCCTCCTCCGCCGCTGCCGAAGCCTCCTCCGCCGATGATTATCGGGGTGACTATCTCCTTGGCGATGGTGTAGGGTTTCTCGTAGCGCCTGCGGCAGTTGAGGCATACGTATTCCTCGATGCCGCGCCCCTCGCGGCGGGTGGTGGGCGCCAGAATCGTGCGGCGATTTACGAGGGTGCATGCCCGCGCATGGCAGGAGGGGCACTCCGTATAGTTTTTCTTGGGGTTCACATAGGGGATGATGTCGGTCTCGCCGCAGTCGGGGCAGAGCCATACGTCGTAGTCTACGGAGTCGAGACGTTCCTCGGCGTCCTGGCTGGCCGTCAGATAGGCGTTGTCGTTGTCCTCGTCGACGCGCAGCATGCGCGTGTTGCAGTGGGGGCAGAGTCGCTTGTGGAGGCGTATGTGGCGCTGGAATGCAAGCATAAGGAAATAGGCGGGGAAGAGGCAGCCGAGCGAGAGGAAAGAGGCCACGAGCAGCCCCAGACGAGTATTCTCGAATGTAGCGTAGGCCCGTGAAGTCGGGAGCTTGCGCACGCCGAAATAGGCGATAATTACGGCAAGGAGGCCAAGAATACCGAGCGCCACACATATCTTCCAGTAGATGTCGAACGCCTCGTCGGCGTCGAAGTCGTAGGCCGCGGCGTCGTTGGCTTTGTCGGACATCAGTTCGGCGCGGGCCTCGTCGGAGGTCATTGCCGCCTGCATGGTCTGCAGGGAGGCGAGAATACCGCCGTCGTAGTCGTCCTCGCGGAAGCGCGGGGCCATCTCATTGCGGATAATGCGGCCGCAGACCACGTCGGGCAATATACCCTCCGCGCCGTAGCCGGTGCGGATCACCGCCTTTCGGTCGCCGATGGAGATGAGCATCAGCACGCCGTTGTCTCGGTCGTCCTTGCCGATTCCCCAGTCGGAGAATAGCCGGGTGGCGAAGTCGTCGATATCCTCGCCGTCGAGCGAGGGGACGATTACCACAACCGGCTCAGCCGAGGTCTGGCGCCATATCGACTGGAGCAGGGAGTCGGCCCGGGAGCGCGCAGGGGCGCTCATGGCGCCGGCCATATCGCTTACGAAGCGCGTGCGGTCGGCAACGTGTACGTTGTCTATATCCTTGGTTGTTAGGGCTGCGGCGGGAAGGCAGACCAGAAAGAGCAGGTATGAGAGAAGGCGATGCATATTGGATATATTTTACCCGGGCACAAGTGCCCGGCACGAAAACAAAAGAGAGGGTAAAGCCTGAAAAAGAGCGCTTGGGGATTGATTAGACGGCGGGGAGGCTCAGCCCGTTGAGGCGGCGGTAGAGGTCGAGGGCGTAGACGTCGGTCATGCCCGAGATGTGGTCGAGCACGGCCTGGATTTTGGTGAAAAGGTCGTCGGCGTGAACGTCGTATTGTTGGGGCACCTGCGAGAGCAGCAGCCGCGAATAGTTGAGCTGCGGATTGCGCACGGCGTGGATAAGCTTCTCCATCAGGAAGGTGATGATGCGGTTACCTGCCAGTTCAATGTTGACCACGTCGGGGGCGCGGTATATCCGCTCCCACGACAGGGCGTTGCAGGCTTCGTAGGCTCGGCGCACGCGCTCGGGCACGTGCTTGAGCAGCTGCCCCTGGAAGCGTCCGCGAAGAATCTCCTGTTCATGCTTCACGAAGGCATTCGCGCAGCTCTCCACGAGCAGCCCGATTACGCCCGAACGGAGGTAGCCTATCTGCTCGTTGGGGTCGGAAATCATCGCCATCACCTCCAGGCAGCGGTGCTGACGCTCCTGGTCGAAGAAATCGAGCAGCAGCTGCTTCACCTCGGCAGTGGGAAGAATCTTGAGCTTGTGGGCGTCCTCGATGTCCATCACCTCGTAGCAGATGTCGTCGGCAGCCTCGACGATGTAGACCAGCGGATGGCGGGCGTAGCGCACGCCGAGGGGCGTCTGTTCCGACTGCAGTAGCCCGAGATGCGCGGCGATGCGGCCGAACGCTTCGCGCTCGGTGGTGAAGAATCCGAACTTATTGCGCGAGCCGGCCATAGTGGAACTGAAGGGGTATTTCACGATGGAGGCCAGCATGCTGTAGGTCATGGCGAAACCGCCCTTGCGTCGGCCGTTGAACTGGTGGGTCAGCAGCCTCAGGGCGTTGGCGTTCCCTTCGAAATGGATCAGGTCGGCCCATTGCTCGGGGGTAAGCTCGGCCTGAAGGTCGGCACCGGCGCCTTCGGAGAAGAAGGTGGAGATGGCCGTCTCGCCTGAATGGCCGAAGGGAGGGTTGCCGAGGTCGTGGGCCAGACAGGCTGCGCCGACAATTTCGCCGATGGAGTCGAGAGCCACGGCGTCGGGCGTGCCGGCATAGTGCGGGCGCAGGGCGCCGGCTATCACGTTGGCCATCGACCGGCCCACCGACGAGACTTCCATGCTGTGGGTAAGGCGGTTGTGGACGAAGATACTGCCCGGAAGGGGGAATACCTGCGTCTTGTTCTGCAGACGGCGGAAGGGGGAGGAGAACACAAGCCGGTCGAAATCGCGCTGGAAATCAGAGCGCGTGCCGCTGCCACCGTCGGTGCGGTGGTAGTCCTCCATGCCGAAGCGGCGGTCGCTGATCAGACGACGCCACTGCATGGCGTCGCCATTGGCGGCGTATTTGGTTGATTCTGATTCCATTGGCGATAATGAGCGGGAGGGAGGCGAGTTATTGGGGTGTTTCTGATGTATCGGAGGTATCGGATGTTTCAGCGGGGAGGGCGAGGTCGTCGTATTTCTGGTAGAGGAAATCGTTGTATGGGAAGCGCTGGGTGTGGATTTCGCGCGCCTTGGCGTAGATGGCCTCCTTGAGTTCGTCGATGTTGATGCCTTTCCTGGCCGAGACAAACACGCAGTTGCCCTGCTCGAGGCGGTTCATCCAGGTGGTTTTCAGTTCTTCGAGCGGAATGTTCTCGCGGGTGCGCGGGGTGAGGTCGTCGGCATCCTTGGGAACGTGGGTATAGGCGTCTATCTTGTTGAAGACCACAATCATCGGTTTGTCGGCCGAGCCGCAGACCTCGGCGAGGGTCTTGTTTACAACCTCAATCTGCTCCTCGAACTGCGGATGGCTTATGTCGACCACATGGACGAGCAGGTCGGCGTCGCGCACCTCGTCGAGGGTCGACTTGAACGACTCCACCAGATGGGTGGGGAGCTTGCGGATGAAGCCGACGGTGTCGGTGAGCAGGAATGGGAGATTTTCGATCGTGACTTTGCGCACGGTGGTGTCGAGCGTGGCGAAAAGCTTGTTTTCGGCGAATACATCGCTCTTGCTCAGCAGGTTCATCAGAGTGGATTTACCTACGTTGGTGTAGCCCACGAGGGCTACACGGGTGAGTTTTCCGCGGTTTTTGCGCTGGAGGGTCTTCTGGCGGTCGATGTCGCGCAGCTCCTCCTTGAGCAGCGAGATGCGTCGCAGGATTATGCGTCGGTCGGTCTCGATCTGCGTTTCGCCGGGACCGCGCATGCCGATACCTCCGCGCTGGCGCTCGAGGTGGGTCCACATACGCGTGAGGCGCGGGAGAAGATATTGATACTGTGCCAGTTCGACCTGCGTTTTGGCCGTGGCGGTCTGCGCGCGCTTGGCGAAAATGTCGAGAATCAGGCTGGAGCGGTCGAGAATCTTGATCTGCAGCTCCTTTTCGATATTGGCCACCTGCTTCGACGAAAGATCGTCGTCGAAAATAGCCATTCCTATTTCGTTTTTCTCCACGAACTCCTTGATTTCGGCCAGTTTGCCCTGACCGACAAACGTGCGCGGATTGGGGTTCTCCACCTTCTGGGTGAAGCGTGCCACAACCTGCGCGCCGGCCGTGTCGGCGAGAAATTCAAGTTCGTCGAGATATTCCTTCACCTTCTGTTCGCTCTGCTGCTGGGTAATGAGGCCCACGAGCACTGCGCGTTCGGTGGTTTCTTTGCTGATTACTAATTCTTTCATTCAATTTTTGGGCTGGCGGTCGATTACCGTGAGGCGGATGAGCTCCAGGCGGTTGGCCGATTTCTCGACAACCTCGAGGCGGAAACTGTCGAGTCCCACTACGGCTCCGACGGCGGGAATCTGGCCGGTCTTGCAGAGAATGTAGCCCGCAAGGGTCTGGTATTCGTCGTCCTCGGGTATGTCGAGGTGGTATTTGTCGTTGAGATATTCGATTTCTATGCGGCCGGAAAATTCGTAGGTGTCGGGAGCTATGGTGCGCTCTACAAGGCGTGTGGTGTCGTGTTCGTCCTGAATGTCGCCGAAAATCTCCTCCACGAGGTCCTCGAGGGTGACCATACCGGCGGTTCCTCCGAACTCGTCGACGATGATGGCTATGGAGCGCTTTTCGGCCAGGAGGCGGCGCATCATCTTGTTGGCCATGAGGGTCTCCGGGGCGTAGACCACGGGTTTGAGATGTTCGCGCCAGTCGCATTCGGGCTGGAACAGCTCGCTGACGTGGATATAGCCGAGCACGTTGTCGATATCCTCGCGGTATACTATGATTTTTGAACGGCCGGAGCTGGTGAAAAGTTCGCTGAGCTGCTGGCGGGAGGTTTCGTCGATGTCGACGGCTACGATTTCGTTGCGCGGAATCATGCAGTCGCGCAGATGGGTCTCGGAGAAGTCGAGAGCGTTGTGGAAAATCTTCACCTCGTTTTCGACTTCGGTCTGCTCGGCTGCGGTCTCGTCGATGGTCTGCTCGAGGTATTCGTTGAGGTCGCCGATGGATATGGCGCCGAGCTTGACGTTTTCACTGCGTATGCCGAAAATCTTCATCAGGGCCTTGGAGAGCCAGGTGGTGAAGAGCGAGATGGGATAGAGGATGAAATAGAACGAGGCAGTGAGCGGTGCCACCACGCGCATCGAGCGGTTGGGGTTGATGCGGAATATGGATTTGGGGAGGAACTCGCCGGTGAGCAGGATGATGCCGGTGGAGATGAGCGTCTGGCAGATGAGCACGAAGGCCTGGTTGGGGTAGATTCCTTCGAGCCACGGCTCGATCATCTTGGCGGCGCCCATGCCGTAGACCACGAGCATGATGTTGTTGCCCACCAGAATGGTGGAGATGAAGAATTCCGACCGGGAGTAGAATATGTTGAAGACTCGGCCGATGAAGCCTCCCTTCTGGATGTCGAGCTCCACGCGCACGCGGTCGGAGGTGACGAAGGCTATCTCGATGCCCGAGAAGAGGGCAGAGAATGCCAGGGAGATGATTGTGATTATGAGCCAGGATGTGTCGATCACTGCTGCTGGGGTGTGTTGTTGTCGTTGTTGTTGTCGCGCCCCTCGCCGCCCATGAAGGCATTGGTGGGGAAAATGCCCGAGGGACGGCGGATGGTGTAGTCGGTCATGCTCTCGTTGGAGATGAAGCCGTAGCCCTCGATGGTGCGGTCGGCGCGCTCTATATGTATGAACGAATCGGAGTAGACTTTTCTCGTGTTCTGGTCCCAGAAAAGCTGCTGGGTGCGGAAGCGGTCGCCGTCGACATTTTTCATGCGCACGTTGCGGTCGAAGCGCCATATCTTCTTGAGGCTGAAGTATGTGGCGGTGTCGGCGGTGAAGATTCCGCTTTCCTGCATGGAGTCGTTGAACTGCACGATGAAGAGGCCTCCGGGAAAGTTCCAGTGGGGCTCGGCGGCTTCCTCATACATCAGCCAGAGCGGCGTGGTGATGTGGTAGCGTGTGTAGCCCGAGTCGCTGATTAGGGTGGAGACGTTGACGGTGCGCATTGTCGGGAATGTCTCCGGGTCGGCCGAGATGGAGATTGTCTCGCGCTTATCGTCGGAACAAGCCGAGGTGACGGCTGCGGCGGCAGCCGCCATCATGGCGAGCAGCGGCAGAAGCCGCATGTGCATTTTGTGTCCGGAAGCCATCTTGACGGTTGGAAACGTGGGTTTGTGGCGCCGGAGCTTAGCGCAGTTTGTTGCGGAAGAACCAGAGTTCGTTGAAGTTCACTCCGAGGGTTAGCACGAAGTAGTTTTCCTTCACCAGCGGGGCCGGGTGGGCCTGGCGGTGGCGGTATTCAAAACTGAGGTTCACCATGGTTTTCGACGATGGCGCGGGCAGTCCGAATCCGAGCGATAGTCCGTATTCGCGCACGCCGTTGTCGCCCACTTTGATGTAGTCGTTGCTGTAGTAGCCGCCAAGACGGTAGTTTACGCGCTGGAGCCAGCTTCCGCGCTGCCGCGTAACCCACTGCAGGCCGAGGCCGAGTTTCCAGCGGTCGTTGAATTTGTCGGGATTGTCGAAGCCGTCGATTGCGGCGAACTTCACCTTTTTCCAGGGCTGGTAGGTGAAGTCGACTTCGGCCATGAGGCGTCCGCCCCACTGGTAGTTGAGGCCCACTCCCCAGGTCTCGGCCATCTGGGCGTTGCCGCGCAGGCGGATGTCGGCGATGGTGTCGGGCGCCTGGTCGGCGTTGACGTCGTATTTCACTCCGTAGGTCTTGCCGCGGAAGGATTTCTTAGGGGAGTAGACGGCGCCTACGGTGAGGTAGTGGCCCGGCGCTATGGAGCGGCCGTATTGGGCGCCGAAGCGGAGGTTGTAGTCGCGCACCTCGATCACGCGCTCGAAGAGCGAGGTTGTGGAGCCGCTGTAGACGTAGGTGTCGTTGATGAGCGTGCCGAAGAGGTAGCTCACGTTGACGCCGACCGAGAGGCCTTTCACGGGGCGTGCGCCCAGACCGAAATACAGCTGGTTGAGAGCTCCTGAGCCTGTGCGCGAGTCGGTGCCGTTGACGATTTCGTCGCCGAAGCTGTAGCCTACCTGCGAGAAGGGGATGAGGCCGGCCGAGGCTCCGAGCCATTTGGTGAGGGGCACCTGCATGGTGATGTAGTTGAGGCCTCCGGTGAAGTTCTTTCCGCTCTCGTTGCCCTCGGTAGTGCGGAGGGTCTTGATATCGAGGCCCATGTCGAACAGGAAGGTGAGCGAGTCCATGCCGGCATAGCTGGCCGGATTCATGAAGTTGATCTGGCGGCCGGAGCGCATGGCGATGCCCACGCCGCCCATCGATTTCTGCACGGTGTTGGCCTGGTCGGAGAGCAGACCGTAGCCGAAGCGCGAATAGGGGCTAATGGTGTTGTTCTGGGCGATTGCGCCTGAGGCGGCGGCGAGCAGGCCGACAGCGGCCGCGATTAGTCTGGATATTTTCATTTTTCAATAATTCAGAAGAATGCTCAGCAGTCCCTTGGTGACCAGGCATTTGTCGATTGTGGCCTCGAAGGGAAGGAACGATGCCACATGCTTTGCCCATCCGCCGGTGAGCACCACTTCGGTGCCTTCCGGGAGTTGGGAGCGGTAGTAGCAGATTTCGGCGACCACGCCGCGTACGGCACCGGCGCGCATGGCTGAGGCGGTGTCGACTCCGAGCAGGGGGATTTCGCCGTATCCGTTCACCTCGGGGAGGCGTGCGGTGTAGTTGTGGAGCGAGCGCAGGCGCATGCCGATTCCCGGGGCGATGTTACCGCCTTTGAAGCGGCCTTCGGCACTGACGAAATCGTAGGTCACGGCGGTTCCCATGTCGACCACGAGCATATTGCGGCCGGGCATCAGGCTCCAGGCGCCTGCGGCTGCGGCGATTCGGTCGGCGCCGAGCGTCGAGGGGGTGGCGTAGTCGAACTGCAGTGGCAGCGGCATGGCCAGACTCACTTCGGCGGCGTCGACGCCTGCGGCGTTTAGCCACTGCACGTAGCGGCGTCCGTTGCCCGTCACGGAGCAGCAGAGGGCGCGCCCGGGGCGGAAACGGTCGACGATTCGGGCCAGCTGCTGGCGTGTGAGCTCCTTGAGGTTTTCTTCCTCAACGAGTTGCGTGCCATCCCAGATGGCTACTTTCACCGAGCTGTTGCCTTGGTCGATTGTTAGGTTCAATCCCATTTCGGGGCTGTGGTTTTCGGATTATCACGCAAAATTACAAAATCCTACAAAATAATCGCTTACCGGTTTTTATAAATTTTTATAAATCGGCGGGATAGGCGAGGTTGGCCGCGGTGGGGCAGGCGAGGACTTCGTCGAGATAGGTGCGTGCGGCCGTGCGGGCGCCGTCAAGGTCCATGAAGGAGTAGTTGCCGCAGTCGCGCGGTGTGGCGCCTGGGATGTCGCCCTCGAAGTTGGCGATGAATTCCATGGCCTCGCGCACGAGGGGGAGTATGTCGGCGGATTCGATGTTGCCCTGCACGATAAGGTAGTTGCCTGTGCAGCAGCCCATCGGGCCCCAGTAGACGATTTTCGGGCCCCACACGGGGTGGTTGCGCAGAAAAGTGGCGGCCAGATGCTCCATGGCGTGGAGAGCGCGGGGCTCGAGAGCGGGCTGCCGGTTGGGTTCGGTGAGGCGCACGTCGAAAGTGGTGACGACGTCGCCCGACGGGGTAGTGTCGCGGCGGCTCACATATATGCCGCGCAACAGGCGCGTATGGTCGATACGGAAGCTTGCTATCTTTTCCATAGGGTGCGGTTTCAGCCGATCAGACGGCGAAGAACGGAAAATGTGGATTTCGGGGCGAGCGACCAGAAGTCGGTGTATTGCTCGAAATGGTTGTCGACGCCGGGGGTGTCGCTTACCACGCGGATGGCGAGAAACGGGATGTCGCGCAGGTAGCATACCTGAGCTATGGCTCCGCTCTCCATATCTACGGCGAGCGCTTCGGGGCGCACGGCGAGCACTTGCGCGAGGTCGTCGGGAGTGGAAATGAAGCGGTCGCCCGAAGCGATGAGGCCTGTGAGCACGTGGGGGTCTCCCTCTGTTCCGGCGTCGCAGAGGTCGGTGGCGCAGGGGAAGAGGTCGGGCATTCCCTGCACCTGACCCACGGGATTACCTGGGCCGCACCATATGTCGTAGTAGCCCACGCGGTCGGCGATTACCACGTCGAGAATGCCTGCGCCGCGGCCTGTGCCACCGGCGATGCCGGTGTTGATCACCGCATCGGGGCGGAAGGTGTCGATAAGAGTCTGGGCGCCTATGGCGGCGTTTACTTTGCCGATGCCGCACTGCATGGCCGTTACCGTCGAACCGCCGATGCGGCCGGTATAGAATTTCATGCCGTGTTCGGCGGTCTCTTCGACCTCGGTCATCTCGTTCATGAGCATTTCCAGCTCTGAGGTCATGGCCACTATTATTCCGTAGATCATTTTCTGGATTTTTGGTGTGTGAAAGGAGCTTGGGAAGATATAACCCGCCAAGCCGATGCAAAGTTAAATAATAAGCGGTAGAAAGTGGCGGTTGGACTCAACAATTTAGTAAATTTGTACATTCTAACTTAGGGAGACCCTAACGACTTTAAAGACCCTAAAGACCTTAGAGACCTTAAAGTCCTTAGAGACCTTAAGGAACCAGTATCTCCGGTAAATCAAAAAAGTTTTCAACTATATGACTAACAAAGGCAATTGCTTCGTTTCAATCGTTATTCTGCTGCTTGGTGTGGTATTCTGCTGGTTTTCAGGCCACGATCATTTTACGCGGTGGATAGTGCTCCTCTGCGGTCTTGCGTTTGTGGTGCCGGCGGCGGTGTCGATTCTCGGGATGTTCGTATCCGGCAAGGCTCAGCGCATGTCGGCTCTGATGCGTGTGGTACAGATAATCTGCGGGGTGGGCGGCCTGGTGCTGGGCCTGTGTATTATTTTCATGCCCGACGTGTTCCGCTCGCTGCTGTTTTATCCTTTCGGGGCGCTCCTTGTGGCCGGTGGACTCTTTCAGGAGTTTCAGGTGTCGCACCGGAACCGTCCGGTCGACTATCCGGGATGGCTCCATGTGGTGCCGGTGCTTCTGATAGCCGCCGGGGTGGTATTGCTCTGCGTTCCGGCGCTCCACGAGCTCAGCGCCGAGCGGTGGATGCTGCTTATGGTGGGCATTTCAGCAATCCTTTTCGGTGTAAACGGCATATGCGTAAGCGTGATGGCCCGCAGGCTGCCCAAGCGCTTGAAAGAGGGCGAGGCCGCAGAACCTGCAAAAGATGAGGCACCGAAAGGTGCGGGAACGCCGAAGGCCATCGCCGAGGCGCCAGCTCCCGAGCCTGCGAAGCCGGCCGCTCCCGAGGCCGAGGAGGCCTCAGAAGCCGAGAAATAAAAATAGGCCGCATAAGCCCTAATAGGGCCATAGATTTTATGACAATTGCGCCGCCCTTGCTGATGCAGAGGCGGCGCGATTGCGTTATTTTGTTCTTATCGGTTCGATTTTGAAGCGGCGGCGTATGTATTCGGCGATGATGTCGCACATATCCTCCATCGGGAGTACGGCGGAGTTGAACGTCAGGTCGTAGCTCGTGGAGTCGCCCCAGCGCTTGTCGGTGTAAAAGTTGTAGTAGCTCGAGCGGAGCTTGTCGGTCTTCTCGGCCAGGGTGCGTGCATCGCGCTCGGAGGTCTTGTCGTTGCGGGCGATGATGCGGGCCACACGCACGTCCATCGGAGCGTGTACGAAAAGACTTACCACGGGGGTAGGGCTGTCGCGGAGCACGAAGTCGGCCGATCGGCCCACAATCACGCAGGGCTCTGTGGCGGCCAGATGCTCCATCACGTCGGCGAGCGAGGTATATACGGAGTCGGTGATCAGGGCCGTGCCGTTGTACCACGGCAGCTGTCCGAATCCCATCGAGAAGCCTACGGAGCTGGCCGCCATGCGCGGCATGCGCTCGTCGGTGGTCTCGAAGATTTCGGGCGACATGCCGGCCTTGCGCGCGGCCTCCACGAGTAGCTGCTTGTCGTAGTAGGCGATTCCGAAGCGGTCGGCGAGCATCCGGCCGAGTTCGCGGCCTCCGCTGCCGAACTGGCGTCCGACGGTTATCACGTAGTTTTTCGTTTTGTCGAGGTTTTCCATGGGCGGAATGGACAATAGGGGGGTTAAGGGTATTTCGGGAGGTGCGGGAAATCGGGGAGTTAGTCGTTGGTGCGGGCGGTGGAGTAGCCGAGCGAGCGGAAGAGCTCGAAATCGGAGTCGAGGCCGTTGCCGGCGGTGGTGAGCATGTCGCCCACGATGGCGCCGTTGACGCCTCCGCGGAGCATTCTGGCCGTGGCCTCGGGGCTTATCCGGGCGCGCCCCCCGGCAAACCGTATGGTTAGCTTCGGGGCTATCAGACGCATCAGGGCGCAGGAGAGCACCACTTCGCGCTCGGAGATGAGCGGAGTGCCCTCCAGCGGGGTGCCGGGGATTGGATTGAGCAGGTTGACGGGCATCGACGTGGCTCCGGTTTCCCTGATCTCTTCGGCCAGCTCCAGGCGTTGGCGCAGGGTCTCGCCCATGCCGATTATGCCTCCGGAGCACACCTGCATCCCCGCGCGCTGTGCGGCACGGATGGTGCGCAGCTTGTCGGTGCGGCTGTGGGTGGAGCAGAGCGAGGGGAAGAGCGACGCAGCCGTCTCCAGGTTGCAGTGGTAGCGGGTAACGCCGGCCTGGCGCAGGATTTCCATCTCTTCGTCGTCGAGCAGCCCCATCGAGGCGCAGAAGGTCATATCCGACACTGCGGCAGCCTGGCGGTACATGTCGGCGAAGCGCCTGAGGTCGGCTTTGCCGACCTTGCGGCCGGAGCATACAATCGAGAAACGGCCTACGCCGCGGGCGTCGTTGCGGCCTACGGTGGCGTGGAATTCCTCAGGGTCGACGAAGAGATATTCGGCGCAGCCGGTATGGTGGGCGGCTGCCTGGGCACACCAGCGGCAATTTTCGGAGCAGCGGCCAGAGCGGCCGTTGATTATCGAGCATGTGTCGAAATGGTCGCCGCAGTGGGCGCGGCGTATGCGGTCAGCAGCCTCGCAGAGCGCCTGCAGATTGGCCTCGCGGTCGGGCGAAAGTGTCTCGGGCGCGTCGGCCGGATTGTGGGTGTCGGCCTCGGCGCATGCCTCGGCCAGCCGCAGGCATAGGTCGACCGATGCGGGTCGCCCGTCGAGAGCATTGCGCTCGGCTTCGGCAAGAAGGGTATGGAATGTGGTGGTATCCGTCATTTTTTCAAGGTTACCTTTTCTATTGTTGGCATAGCAAAGATAACGCATTTAGTGCGTTTTGAAACCCCGTGGGATGGAAAATTTTCAAAAAATTTGCAGAGTCGCGCGGATTTCGTAACTTTGCAGCGGGTAAGTGCTACACGGCCAGCTCCCCCTGAACTCCGCCAGGTCTTGATCGAAGCAACGGTAGGGGGTTGTAGCGGCGCGATGTGGTTAGCTTACCCTTTTTTGTGAACATACAGAAGCGGCGGGGCCGGGGGCCTCGCCGCTTCTTTAACCAAATAATTTCTGGAGGGAGATACTCCGGCGCCCCGGCTCACGTCGGGGCGCCGTTATGTGGTGTGTCAGGGATTATTTCACAAATACTTTCTCGACTTTCGAGCCTGTGCGGCGGATGTAGAGACCGCCGACGGGGTTTGCCACGCGGCGGCCCTGCAGGTCGTAGTACTCGGCGGGAGCGTCGGCACCGGCCTCAGCCCCGATGCCTTCAATGCCGGTGAGCGTACCGTCGTTTTGAATCATGAAGCCGGTAAGAGGTGATACTACCTGGTGATAGCGGCTACGAACGTAATAGCCATTGCCGGGTTCGGGCAGATTGATTGTGACTTCGTGACTTGGGCAGATGGTCCATGTCTCGGCTCCAGCGGCAAGGTCAACCCGCGATTTGATTGCCTGTGCTTCTGCTTTGCTCGGGAGATATTCAATGGTTGTACCTTCTTCGCCTGTGAAAGTTACAGTTGTTTCTGTCTGATTTGTAATTACAGGCGCATCCAGTGTGAGACCATAAAGCTCAACAGGATGGTAGTTTATAGAATAGTTGACCTTATTTGTTTCATTATTTAATGACTCCGGCACATAGCTTCCAAGATGATGGAAGCCATTTTGCTTATTGCCTGTATTCAGTCGTATATGGCGACCCTTTTCGTAGCCAACTTCGTCTGTCGCGTTCTTTGTAGCTTCAGGAAAATATATATCTGCAGAGCCGTCTTCTTCAATCTGAATTTTAGTTTTTGTTACATAATTAGTCGAAGTGGCATTGGTGAGGAAGTTGTCTGTGTAGAAAGCGAGGAAATTGTTGCTATTCTTCTGAGCAGTCATTGTTTCATTGTTGTGACGCCAGATATAATGACCGTCATCGGTAAGAGAAACAGAGAGGATTCGAACCGATGCATCAACCTCGTTATCAGTGTTGAGCTTATATGCGTCGTTTGTTGGTTCAAATGGGGTTACGCGGGCATATTTCTTTTGGCTTTCACTGGTGGGCGTTGTCTTATAGAGATTTGTAAGAAGATGACGGCTCACGGTATTATCTTCTTCTGTTAACGCGGCGGCAAGGAGGTATTCGCCACCTTCGTAAATCTCGTCAAGGCTTCTAATGTGACGGAATGCTCCGGGATGAGTAGTGGTCGTGATAACGGGTTCGGATACAACAAGCTCAAACAGAATCTCTTTGTCGGACTCTCCTTCACGGCTTGCTGCTACAAGGACTTGGCCGTTCATTATTCCCGGAGTCCAAGACGCAGTCGCAGTGGTGTATTCTGCGATGGTGGAAAGATCTGAATAATCTGTAAGAGTGATTTTTTCAGCGTTTTCGCAAAAAATAGAGAATGTTGTGCCTTTAGTTACTTCAACCTTATCATTGTCGGCAACTGAGAGATTATTGTATTTGATGATAAGGTCTCCCATTTTAACCTCCGGCGGAGTCTTTTTATTGACAGTTATACTAAACGACATCTTTTTGTCGGAGTCGCCGGATTTTTTTGCTATGACATTGAGAATTTCATACTCTGTTTCTGTAGCTTTCCAAGAACAGGAACTTTTACCGGATGCAAGGGTTTCACCGCTTGTTTCGCTTGTTACAACGATAGATTCTGCATTTTCAGCGGAGAAAGAAAGCAAGTCGCCTTCCGTAAAGGTATATTCGCCATTATCCACCATTGTCGTGGCTCCACATGTGGCGACTATGTCGCCGAGAGGGGTGGGTTGATTATCATACTCTACGGTAATCTTAGTAACAAAAACGCGTGCCGACGAACTTGATGTAGCTCCTGTTGTTTCGATTTTCAGCTCGCTGATTTCAGTTCCGGGAAGGGTGATTGAAATAGGAGTTGTTGTAGTTTTGTCTGTTACTTTATCTGTTGATTCAACATTATTTACTTTGATTGCAGTGGAAACTTCGCTGTTGTTGTTGAATAACTGACAGTCAAGAGTAACCTTTGTTGCTTTAACTTTCCCGGTGTCGCTAAGAGAGAATGTGATGCTTCCGTTCTTTTTTGATGCGCCTAATTTTATGCTCGTTTTTTCAATGTCGGTTGACCCTCCATAAAAAGCACTTGAACAAGCTTTTACAGGCTTAGCGATAAGATACTGCTGTGATTCGGATGAGACAAATGTTGTGGCGTTGGTGCTTGTCGCCAAATTGGTTGATTTTGAAGATTTACTCGAGAAAGTAATCGAGTAACACTGCGCATGGGCGAAGCCTACTGCCGAGAGGAATAAGGTTAAGAGAAGTAGAAATTTTTTCATACCTGATGATAAATTATGTGTGATAAAGTGGATTTCGAGAAGAAAAGATGGCAAATGTCACTGTGTTATGTCGGATTGTTAACCCATTGGCAAGCAGACGATAGGCCGATGGCTTACGTCGGCATATAGTTACTGCAAAATTAAATAGAAATTAGCACTTTTACCCCCCCATTCGTTAAGGTTTGTTAAACTATGCTAAATGGCTGAATTTGCGCGAAAATAAACGCGTTTGTTACAAGCGAATTTGCGGGCAGCTTATTGAAATAACCCTCGCAAGTAGGGACGCACGGTTCGTGCGTCCGAGTAAAATGATTGAATTTCAAATAATTGGAGGGGCGAAGTTAGTTGGTTCTGCAACATCCTCCGGATTCCATCCGAGCCATTCATGGAGACTTCGGACGCACGGGCCGTGCGTCCCTACATTTTGATGTTTACCCCCATGTTTTTGACCCCCTAATGCAGGATGTGTGTGGTCAAGAACCTTATTGGAATCATGAATTATAACAATCGTTTGCCCACCGGGCAACATTATTCTTTATATATTCGGCAATATTGTTCCCGTCGCGGGGCCCTCGGATAATATGGTCATGATAGCGAGGTTGCCAACCAAACTTTATCCCATTCCTTCGCGCGTACATCGTTACAGCCCGTTTTAGGCCGCCAATCACTACGGAAAGGGCTGTTCGCTGTGTAGGGACGTACGGTTCGTGCGTCCGGGTATCAGGCTTAATACAAATAATGGCATGCAAATGATTGGGCATAACGACAAACATCGGAACATCGACATAGGGATAATGAAGATTCAGTTGCTGTATCTGCGTCGTGCAATATTTGCCTATGTTTGAATAACTTATCTCGCCATTAGATATTTCTCCGAAGAAATGTATTTTATCGCGAGTACAAATTGTTACGAAATAATCTCCGCCCGAGTAGTCGTGAAAGTCTGCCCGGGGCGATTTGCGTACGTCTTCCGGGCCATCAATCCGGACGCCCCGGCCGTCTATTTCGATATTCATGATATTTTTGCCGGGGAATTATTCGGCGGGGGAGCAGGTCCAGTCGATTTCGAGGGGGTTGGAGGTCATGGACCAGATGAGGGGGAGGCCTGGGCGGTCGACCACGAGGATGCGGGCGCCTTCGGCAGGGTCGACGGCCTCAATCAACGGCCCGAAGGGGCAGCGCCGGGAGGAATCAGAGCCATCAGACACATTCGACACATCAGACACATTGGGCGAGCCTTGGCTGCTGTCATCTACCCGGCGGAATTCCACGCCGGAGATGGTGGTGGCGCCGGCGCGCAGCTGCTCGAGCTGCCGGCGCGAGAGGATGCCGAAAGTGGCGTCGGCGGGGAGGGCGATGCGGTTGCCGTCTTCCGGCATGGTGTAGTCGAGCACGGTGCCTTCGGCTACGGCCTCGGGCGTCATGAGGTAGCAGCCCTGCCACCAGCGGAGGTTACGCTCGATGCCCCACGTAAGCAGGATTCCGCCGTTTTTAAGAGGCTGATACTCCATGCGGAAGCGCCGGCGCTGGCCGTGTAGACGGTAGGTGGAGGTCACAATCGTGGGCTTCCCCTTGTATTCCTTTTTTGAGGGCATCGGGTCGAGACGCACCACCGGCTCGGCGCTGATTTCGGGCCGCGGACGGTCTACGCGTCCCATAGTGAGGCGCAGTTCGCCACCCTGCATCAGGTCGGCGTGGGAGAGGAAATGGTCGGAGAGCTCGCGGCCGTTGAGCGTGGCGCGCACCACGTGGGGCCGCTCCTCGGGCGCGAAGCCTTCGGCCACGATGCGCAGGCGTTTGCCGGCGCCGAGGTCGATTTCCGATTCCTCGACCATCGGGGCGTGAATAAGGTAGAGGTCGGTAGCGGCATTGGGGTAGAGTCCGAGCAGATGGCATACGAGCCACGACGACATGGCGCCGCTGTCGTCGTTGCCGGGGAGGCCGTCGGGGGCGTCGCTGAAGTGCGCCTTCACTATTTCGCGGGCGCGGTCGGAACTGCGGTCGGCGCGGCCGATCCAGTGGTAGAGCGAGGGGGTGAGAAACGACGGCTCATTGTTTACGTTGTAGAAACCGCGGTCGAAAAAGGTGTCGAGACGCTTCTCGAACGCCTCCGGACCGCCGCAGGCCTCGATGAGCAGCGGCACGTCGTGGGGCATACTCAGCGAGTATTCCCAGGAGGAGGCCTCGTAGAAGAACATCGACCACCAGGGGGTGTACCATGGGCCCTCGAACATGAGCGGATGGTAGGCGAAGCGCGGATGCTGCAGCTCGGAGTGACCGAAGGGGATGCTGTCGATCCACCGGCCCGAGGCGTCGCGCGGCATGATGAAGCCGCTCACGCCGGCCTGAGTGGCGTCTGGACGCCAGAGGTTCTGCCAGTTGTGGCTGCGGAGATCGTATTTGTCGGCTACGGCGCGCAGCGAGTCGGCGCGGATGGCGTTGGGCTCGTTGGCGGCCAGATGGCGCGCCACCTGGGCGATGGCGAAGTCGCAGAGCGAATACTCCACGGTGCGGTTGCCGGCGCGGTCGGTGCCGTGGGGCACGTAGCCCAGGCGGATGTAGTCGGTAAGGCCGCCGCGGCCTTCGGCCTCGTGGCGCGCGCCGGGGTCGACCTCGCCGTCGACGAGCATCTGGCGCAGGGCGGCGTTATAGTCGATGCCGGGGAGCCCCTTGACGCATGCGTCGGCGAGCACGATGTCGGCATTGGAGCCGCCCTGGGTGCGTCCGTTGGCATTGCCGCTGCGGGCGTCGGGCATAAAGCCGTCGCGGTGGCCGATGTTGATCAGCGAGTTGACGATGTCGGCCTGGCGCTTGGGCGCTATGAGGGTGAGCAGCGGCGAGGAGGTACGATATGTGTCCCAGATGGCGTAGAAGTCATCGTAGTAGGGTGTGCCAGGGTCGGTCCAGAGCGGATTCTCGCCGGTGCGGTCGGAGGGCATCAGCATGGTGTGGTACAGGCCGGTGTAGAGCATCCGCCGGATGCTGTCGGGGGTCGACTTGCCCAGCGAGATGTGGCCGATGGCATCATCCCATGCGGCGAGATTCGCCTCATAAAGCTGCTCGAAAGAGCGTCCGGAGGTCTGCGACATCAGGTTCTCGCGTGCCTTTCGCTCGGAGAGGAAAGAGATGCCCACGCGCACGTTGAGGGTGTCGGTCCCCTCGGCGAAGCCAAGTAGGGCACCGGTCTTGAGGCCGCGGTCGTACTGCTCGCGTGCCGTGGATATTTCGGCCGGATCCTCCGAGAAGGGTTTTGCAGTGAAGGTTGCCGTCGAGGCGAACGGGCGGTCGGCCTCGAGGTAGAAATATACGGTGTAGGCGGGGCCGTTGTTCCAGCCGCCGCGAATGCGCGAATAGCCTTCCACGGCGTTGGAGCCCACGATAGCCACTTCACTGCCGATGAACTGCTGGGCCTCGCGGGCGTCGGGCTTCGGGGTCTCGCCGAGGAAGAATCCGGCGTCGACCATGAGCGCCGGCTCGGAGCCGGCGGGATAGGCGAAGCGGTAGACGGCCGCGCGCGGTGTTGCGGTGATCTCGGTGGAGATGCCCGAGCCGCTGAAGGTGGTGGCGTAGTAGCCGCAGCGAATGGTCTCAGTCTGGCGTTGGGCGTGGTGCTCGGCCGAGTCGAGCGGTCCGGAGAAGGGCTGGATGAGGATGTTGCCGTATTTGGGACCTCCGCCCGTGCCGCTCACGTGCGTCTGGGCGAAACCGTCGACGCGCACGGGCATCGGGAGCCAGCCGCTGTTGGGGCCTGGCGTGCAGTCCGGACCGGGGCGCACCATGCCGAACGGTGTTGTAGGACCGATATATACGCGTCCGAGTCCTTCGGAGCCGATGCGAGGATCTACATAGTCGGTGGGACGGGAGGCACTGGCGCAGAGCGAGCCTGCGGCGAATAGGATTGCTGCAAAAAATATCTTCATGGTAATCGATTGGTTGTCAAGGTTGATTCGCTATGGCAATCAGTGAGGCCGGAGCGCTCCGGCGGGGAGCCTCGAGGGGGTGAGGGTGAACGCCGGGGTGTCGGAGGTTTTCTTTTTGGCGTCGGACGTCTTTATCGACTTAGCCGAGGGCGCCGCTTTGGAGAAGCCGGTAGCGGAGGCTGCCTGTGTGGCGGTGGGACGGCTGAAGCCGTCGGCCCGGCAGCGTTTCTCAATGTTGGCGATGCGCTTGCCGGTGTCGGGATGGTCGGAAAATAGTTTGGCCATGGCGGAGTTGGCAGCCGCGCCTCCCTGCTGCTCCATCTGCTGCAGCTTCTCGAAAGCGAGGGCCATCGCCCATGGGTTTTTGCCATGGGATTTAAGGAAGTCGTATCCGTAGTTGTCGGCACTTTCCTCCTGGTCGCGCGAGTATTTTGTGTTGACAAGTGTTTCGCCCAGGGCTCCGAGCTGGGAGTCGGTCAGCGCGGCAACTTTGCCCGAGGTGGAAGCGAGAACATCCTTCAGCGCCGATGTGCGCAGGGCTTTCTTGAAGGCATTTTTCGTGTCGTGGTGGGCCACATGGCCTATTTCGTGACCTACTACGCCGAGCACCTCGTCGTCGGTCATGAGGTCCATCAGGCCGGAATATACGCGCACGGAGCCGTCGGCGCAGGCGAAGGCGTTGATGTCCTTGGTGATATAAACCTTGAAATTCAGCGGTATACCGTCGACTTCGGTCAGCCCGGAGGTCATGCGGGTGAGGCGCACCGTGTAGGGGCTTGATGCCGGGGCCACCTGATTCTCGCGGTCCATCTGGTCGACGCTCTGGCGCACGTAGGCTGCCAGCTGCTCGTCGGAAATCTGCGACGACTGCACGATTTTCGAGAGTCCCTGCAGTGCGCGCGAGAGGCTGAATTGTGCCGATGCGGCGGGTGCGGCGGCTATTGCGGCAGCCGCAAGGATGGCGGCGATTATTTTTCGGACTGACATAGGATTTTGGTGTTGTGAATTACAAAGATACGAATATTTCAAGGATATCCGCAAACGGCCCGGCGCCCTTGGGTGAATCGGGGCAACGGGCCGCAACGGAATAAGGTTTAGATGTGCCTGTCAGACGGTTATTTCAGTTTATCGGCAAGATTATGAAGCGCTTCGGCGCCTTTGTCGAGAAGTTCGGCGCCTTTGGCTTTTGCCGAATTGAGGGCGTCAGCGCCTTTGGTCTTGGCCTGCTCGAAAGCAGCCGTACCTTTGGCCTTGGCTTCGGCGGCAAGCTCGGCAGCGCGCTCGCGGGTGGCCTGAAATTCCTGGTCGGCGGCCACTTTGGCGGCCGAAGTGCTGACGCGTGCGGCGTCCTGGCTGATTTCGGCGGCGTTGCGTGCCACCTCTTCGTGGGTCTGTACGTTCATAGTGGTGTGTGTGTTTTAGTTTGCTTACCCTAATATAACAAACGCGGATGTCCAAGGGTTTATAGGCCCTATAGGCCCAATAAGCCTTATAAATTTTATAAGATATATAAGATTTATAGCGCCTATAAGCCCGATGGGCTCTATAAACACTTCTGCCAAAAGGAAAGGCGGCGCATCCGGATGGGGATGCGCCGCCTTGGTGGTTGCGGTTTTTAGGAAAGCGCTATGGCTCAGGCTTTGCCGGAGAGCTTCTCCTTGAGGGCTGCGAGAGCCTCGATGTCGCCGAGAGTGGTTTTCTCAACGGGGGTGGAGAGCACGGGAGCCTCTTCCTGCTTGCGGGGAGCGCGTTTGGCCTTGCGGGCCTCTGCCTTCTCGGCCTTGGCCTCATCTTCGAAGATGCGGCTGTGGCTCAGGATGATGCGCTTGCTGTCTTTGTTGAACTCGATAACCTTGAAGTCGAGCTTTTCGTCGACCTTGGCCTGCGAGCCGTCTTCCTTGACGAGGTGTTTGGGGGTAGCGAAACCTTCCACGCCGTAGGGGAGCTGAACCACAGCGCCCTTGTCGAGGAGCTCGACGATGGTGCCGGGATGAACGGAACCAACGGTGAATACGGTCTCGAATACGTCCCAGGGGTTCTCCTCAAGCTGCTTGTGGCCGAGCGAGAGGCGACGGTTGTCCTTGTCGATTTCGAGAACGACAACTTCGATGTCGGCGCCGATCTGGGTGAATTCCGAGGGGTGTTTCACTTTCTTGGTCCAGGAGAGGTCGGAGATGTGGATCAGGCCGTCTACGCCCTCTTCGATTTCAACGAATACGCCGAAGTTGGTGAAGTTACGCACTTTGGCGGTGTGCTTCGAGCCGACGGGATATTTGATTTCGATGTCTTCCCAGGGATCCTGCTTGAGCTGCTTGATACCGAGGCTCATCTTGCGCTCCTCGCGGTCGAGGGTGAGAACTACGGCTTCAACCTCGTCGCCTACCTTCATGAAGTCCTGAGCGCTGCGGAGGTGCTGGCTCCAGCTCATTTCGCTTACGTGGATCAGGCCTTCTACGCCCGGAGCCACTTCGACGAATGCGCCGTAGTCGGCCATAACGACAACTTTACCCTTGACTTTGTCGCCGACCTTGATTTCGGAAGCGAGAGCGTCCCAGGGATGGGGCTGGAGCTGCTTGAGACCGAGGGCGATGCGCTTCTTCTCGTCGTCGAAGTCGAGGATAACGACGTTGAGCTTCTGGTCGAGCTGAACAACCTCTTCGGGATGGCTTACGCGGCCCCAGGAAAGGTCGGTGATGTGGATGAGACCGTCGACGCCGCCCAGGTCGATGAATACGCCGTAGGAGGTGATGTTCTTGACGGTACCCTCGAGCACCTGGCCTTTTTCGAGCTTGGCGATGATTTCGCGCTTCTGCTGCTCGAGCTCGGCCTCGATGAGGGCTTTGTGGCTGACAACCACGTTGCGGAATTCGGGATTGATCTTAACGACCTTGAATTCCATGGTCTTGCCAACGAAGATATCGTAGTCGCGGATGGGCTTGACGTCGATCTGTGAGCCGGGGAGGAAGGCCTCGATGCCGAATACGTCGACAATCATGCCGCCTTTGGTGCGGCATTTGATGAAGCCCTTGATGATTTCGTCGTTTTCGAGGGCCGCGTTGACGCGGTCCCACGAGCGGGCTGCACGGGCTTTGCGGTGGGAAAGGATGAGCTGGCCCTTCTTGTCTTCCTGGTTCTCGATGAAGACTTCCACAACGTCGCCGACCTTGATGTCGGGGTTGTAGCGGAATTCGTTCATGGGGATGATACCGTCGCTCTTATAACCGATGTTAACCACGGCCTCGCGCTTGTTGAGGGCGATGATGGTACCTTCGATTACCTCTTTGTCCTTGACGGTGTTGAGCGATTCGTCGTAGGTCTTGGTGAGTTCCTCACGGCTCTTGTCGCTCTTGGTGTCGCCGTTTTCGTAGGCTTCCCAGTCGAAATCAGCGATGGGAGAGTTTTTAACTTCTTCAGTCATTTAGTTAGTTGGGTTAATAAATATAATTTATAAAAGTCTCAGTGCCAGGCGCTGAAGCCCCGGAGGGGAGTCGGGCGCAGGGCGTGCCCCGAAAGGCAAGCGCAAAGATACGCAAAAATCCCGAACCGGCAAGCGCCGATGCGGGTATTTTTACGAAAAAGTTCGTTATATCGCGGTGATTTATGGTCGGTTAGGCTTCAGGGGCCTTGGGAGTCCTGGGAGCTTTGGGTGCTTTGGACTTGTGGGGGGATTTGGGTGCTTTGGAAGAATTGGCAGAATCGGCGCCACCATGCTGCGCGGTATTCCCCTTTTTGGATTTGGAGTGGCGGTGGAATTTGCGCTTGGAGCGCGGCTTTTCGGGTTTCTGCTTGTCGTCGGGATTCTGGTTGCGGTCGGCTCGCGGCTTGCGGTCAGGTCGGTCGGATCGGGCCGGGATGCCGCGCTCGTCGACGGGGATCTTGATTTTCAGCACCGACTCTATGGCCGAGAATGCACGGCGGTCGCGCGGGCTGACGAGCGTGAGGGCTTCGCCTGAATCGCCGGCGCGCCCGGTGCGGCCGATACGGTGAACGTACGATTCCGGTTCGCGCGGCACGTCGAAATTTACCACCAGCGCCACCTCGTCGATGTCGATGCCGCGGGCGAGCAGGTCGGTGGCCACGAGCACCTCGACCGTGCCGTTGCGGAAGTCGTGGACCGTGGCGTCGCGCTCCTTCTGGTCGAGGTCGCTGTGGATTTCGGCAGCCTTCACTCCCTTGCGGCGCAGGATGCGGGTAAGCTCGCGCACGCGCTGCTTGGCACCGGCAAACACTATGATGCGTTTGCCCCGGTTGGCCTTGAGCACGTCGAGCAATACATCCTCCTTCATCATGTCCGACTCCACGAAGCGTGCGCTCTGCGCGATGGTTTCGGCCGGTTTCGAGGCGGCGATGCGTATCTCCTTGGGGTTGCGGAGAATGGTCTGGGCGAGCTTGCGGATTTTCGGTGGCATCGTGGCCGAGAAGAGCAGCGTCTGGCGCTCCTTGGGCATAAGTTTCTCGATACGGATTATGTCGTCGTAGAAACCCATGTCGAGCATTCGGTCGGCCTCGTCGAGAATCAGGTGGCGCACTTTCGAGAGGTCGATGTTGCCCGTCTGTAGCAGTGCAATCATGCGGCCCGGGGTTGCCACCACCACATCGACGCCCTCGCGCATGGAGCGCTGCTGCTGCGCGAAGGTGGCGCCGTCGGTGCCGCCGTAGACGGCGATGCACGACAGGGGCAGATAGTAGCTGAGCGCGTCGAACTGTTGCTCGATCTGCTGGGCGAGCTCGCGCGTGGGGGCCATCACTACGCAGTTCACAATCTTCTCCGGGGCGGGAAGGTCGGCCAGGAGGTCGATTACCGGCAGCAGGTAGGCGGCCGTCTTGCCCGAGCCGGTCTGCGCTATGGCTATGAGGTCGGAGCCGGTCAGGGCTATGGGGATGGCCTGCTCCTGGATGGGAGTGCACTCGGAGAAATTCATGGCGTCGAGCGCGTCGAGCACGTCGTCGCTCAGGTCCAATTCGTCGAAAAACATATATGCGTTTACGTGTATCTGCTGTAGGTCTGCGATTTTCGGCCGCAAAGTTAGCTGAAAATTGCGAAACAGGCAAATAGGGCACCGTAGGCTTATGTATCAGTGGCGGGGTGTACGTCGGCAGCGGTCGGCGATATCCTGGGGATAGATGAATTTCCGGCCGCGCAGATAGGAAAGCGTGTGGTTGCCGTTGCGTTCGAGCAGCGCCACCACCAGCTCGCTGCAGTAGAGTGCCGACGAATCGGAATGGTTGAAATCGAAGTCGAATGGTGTGCGCGCCCCGAGCATCGCGCTTATGTCGGCCTTCAGGCGCAGTGTATCGACCGCTCCAGGGGCTGGGAGGGCGTAGATGCAGCGTGAGCCGTTTTTCTCGAAATATTCCCGGGGCGACTCGGCCACTATATGACCCTCGGAGGTCGACTCGTGGACCAGCAGCGGCCGCAGGCCGTCCATAACCACCATGCCGCAGTGGGAGGGGGTGGAGTCGGTGAGAGCCTCTCCTCTGGCGCGCGTGAGGCCGCGCACGGCGTAGCTCTTCCAGGAGTCGCCTACGCTGAAAAATATATAGCCCGTCTGCCACCCGCGGGTGTCGGGCTCGGAGTGGCGTGGCGTGGTGCAGACAACGTAAATAACCGCAGCTGCAATAGCTGCGGTTATTGTGGCTGCTGTGGCCAGCGCAATGCGGACTGCTTTCGAGGGTTTCATTGCTGTGGCACTGGAGTGGAATCTCAGAGGCGCGGGGAGATGCGACCGGCGTTGGCTGCCGCAAGTCCGAGGATGGCGGCTACGAAATAGAGATAGCTGCCAAGGGCGAGGCTTGTATGTTCCGGAAGGGCGACGGCCAGAAGGATGAACAATACGATTCCGGCGATGAAACAGGCATCTTCAAGTGTGACGTTCATCCCTGCCGGCGTCTTGATTTTTACGAACTGGGCCACGATCACTACGATAGGAGCGATGAGCATCAGGGTCGACACCAGGCGGCTGAAGCCGAGACCCGAGCCTTTGAATACTACTTTGAGTCCCGTAGCAGTAGCTTTGCCCATGATGTCGATGGCCGGACAGAATGCGAAGAATACGAACATCAGGGCAGCAGCGGCGATGAGGCAAATGCGCCTGTTGGCCTCGATAAGTCTAAGGAGTTCTTTCATGAGTTTTCAGGAATAAGAATCAGAGCGGCTGGGGTTTGTCGACAACGAATTTCAGCGATTTCACCTTCGGGTAGACTTCGTTGTATTTGTCGTTGTAGGTGAGGGTTTCGAGAGTTACGGGGGTACCGGCTTTCACCACGCCCTTGCCGTCGACGTTTTCAGCGCCTACGAAGCCTACCCTGCTGGCGAAGAGGGCGGTCTCTTCAGCATCATAGCCGACGAGATATATATCGTAGGAGGCACCGAACAGGGGAGCTGCGGGCGAGAAATCGGCCGGGACGGTGAGTTCGCCGCCGAGTTTGAAGCGCGGGCTGAGAGTTTTCTTGTTCGCGAAACCGTCGAAAGTGAGGGTAACGGGCTGAGCCACGGCAAATTCACCGTCGGTAACCTTCAGCGTCGTGCCGTCGAGGGCCTTGGCGGTCTCCTCGATTTTAGCGGTATATTTTTCCTGGATTTCCTGAGATTCGGCAATGAGTTTCTTCTTGTCGGCTTCGGTCTTGATGTCCTTGGCTTTCTCTTCGAGGGCTTTCATTTCGCTCTCATACTGAGTCATTTCGCCGGGGAGCGCGCCGAAGAGGCCGGAATCGGAGGAACCGCCGCCGGAGCAGGAAGCGAGAGTCAGCGAAGCGAGCGCAAGAGCCATCGCGCCGAAAAAGTGTCTTGTTTTCATAAATGTATAATTAATTGGTTAAGTATATGGATTCAAGGCTGAGAGTTGGTTAAGTGTAGGAATCTGAGGCTTTTTTTAGGGGGTATAAAGGCGTGGGAATTTGGAAAATAAAGAGCGGGGATTGTATAATGCGGGTGAAACGGCGATTATTTCGCCGAGCCGGAAACAAAAGTAGTCGTGAATACGGCTACTTGCTAAAACAAAGCGTAAAAATCAAGTGGCAAAATGTAAAAACCGGCTGTAACAACCGATAAAGCGCGGTGTAATCAGGCTTTAAGCGGTTGATTCTTGAATCTTAAAAGAAATTGGTCCATAGGGACTTTAAGGAACTGCCTTAAGCATTATAAAGGTTTTAAATAGGGGTCTCCGGTTTCCGTGGCTTGAGGAAAGCGTGGAGAATCAGCGGGCGGTGATGTGGAAGCAGGCCTGCTTGCGTTCGTATTTCACGTAGCAGCGGCCGCGGGAGCGCATGTCGTTGACTACCTCGGCAAGGAGGTTTTTCATATCCTCCTGGGTGCGCGGTGTGCGGGTTGAATTGCAGATGAATTTGGCGTAGCTGATGTCGAAAGTGGTGCCGTAGAGGTGTGCCGAAGTATCGACGGCGTTGCGGTTGCGGCGCCGCAGGCGACTTACCAGACGCGGTGTGCGGAGCACGGAAGTAACTTTGATGCGGTAATTGCCTCCTCCGCGAGCCTGCAGTGAGTCGCGGAAGGCCATGCCGATGTCTTTCAGCAGTCTATGCGCCTGAGGCACGAGATAGGGGAGCGAGTGGGTGAGATTGTCGAGATAATAGGCCTCGCAGCTTGATATGCGCTCCAGGCGCGAGCCACCATCCCAAGCGTCGCGTAGTGAGCGCAGGGGGCGGATGCCGATGCGCTCGGCTGTGGCGATATGGAGGTAGTTGGAGTCGTTGAATACCCGGCCGAGAGTGCCTCCCACAGCATTGATATGCATTTTTATGCCTCCGGGTGGCATCGAGTCGAAATGGGCTTCGTATGGGTTGCGCGCGCGAATAGTGTCGGAGGGGAGAAGCATAGCCAGCAGACGGCTTGGAGTAACTTCGGCGTCGGCGGCATTCTGTGCCCGCGCCTCCGGCTTCGCCTCGGATTCCGGTTCGGCCTTGGTTTCCGGGCTGGAGGCCGGGGTGGATTCGGCCGGAGCGACATCTTCATTTTCAAGGGCGACGACGGTCTCCGTGGCATCGCCGCGCGAGCCGAAGGAGGCCCAGAGCACGAGCATCGCGCCGAGCGCTCCCATCAGCCATATGGTATAGCGTTTCAGTAGGTTCTGTCTCATTTCAGCTGTTCATAGAGGTTGCGGCAGCCGTCTTCGAGGAGGTCGAGAACCAGCTCGAATCCTTCGGCACCCTCGTAGTAGGGGTCGGGCACATAGTCGTAGCGAGTGGCTATCCTGAAAAAGTCGGCCATCGGCACTATCTTCTTCTCGGCTTCGGGCGTGGGTGCCAGGGAGCGCAGATTGCGAAGATTCGAGGCGTCCATCCCCACAATCAGGTCGAAGCGGTCGAAGTCGGCTTCGCTGACCTGACGTGCGCGGTGGGTGAGGTTGTAACCCCGTCGCTGGGCGTGGATGCGCATGCGGCGGTCGGGAAGGTCGCCGATGTGGTAGTCGCCCGTGCCGGCCGAGTCAATCACGAAGCGCGTGCGGGCGCCTGGGCGGTCGATTTCCCATTCGTTTTCTACGGCTGCGCCGCGGCCTTCGTTTTCCTCAACTATGGCACGCATCACCCCTTCGGCGGCCGGGGAGCGGCATATATTGCCCAGACACACGAAAAGTATGCGCCTGAGTCGGTCGGGACGCCGTTTCATGGCTTCGACGGCGTCGATTGTCGTTAAACTTTCCATTCAGAGTGTAAAGTTACGAAAAAATCCGCATCCACGGTCGGGCAAAAGCGGTTTGGGAGGTGCTGTTTCAGTCGCCGCAGCAGTCGAGGCCGAGTTGAACGGTAGTGTCGTCGGTCGCGGAGCATTCGGGGCGCGGATCTATGCGCCTGATGAATCTGGCTGGATTGCCTGCCACAATGGTGTCGGCCTCGACATCGCGCGTCACTACGCTGCCGGCGCCCACCACGGCGTTGTCGCCCACGGTGACACCGGGGAGTATCGTCGCTCCGGCGCCGATCCAGGCGTTGCGGCCGATGTACACCGGGCGGCAGGTGATTATCTGACGCTCATAGAGGTCGTGGTTGTTGGATATCAGCTGCACGTTGGCGGCGATCATTGCTCCGTCGGCAATAGTGATTCCTCCGGCCGACATCATCAGGCAGCAGGGCATCACTACAACGTTGCGGCCGATGTTCACCATATGGGGCCGCACGGCGGTGAGCGGCGTCGCAATCCGGCTTCCTTCGCCCATCGATGGGAAAATGCGGTGCATCAGCGCGTCGTATTCCGGCGTTGCGGGCATAGTATGGTTAAATTCGAAGAGCAGCCGCGCATGGGTGTCGGCCAGCGCGAGTTCTTCGGCGGTTTGTTTCGTTACGTCAATCCTGATTTCTTTCATGCTGTATTAAGTAACGGTTCAAATACTTATGGTTTGCTTTTCCCAACCGGAGGTTCGGTAAGGGTGATGCGCACTATGGCGGTGCGGGCGAGGCTGCGCGCTACGGCTTCGTCGAAGCGGGCCATATAGGCAGGGAGGAAGCGCTCGCAGATCAGGCGCAACGCCTGGATTTTCTCGGCGGCATCTTCCACGATTTCCGCGCGACCTACCGCCATTGCCGAGCGATAATATTCCGTAAAATTGTTTTTCTCTTCCTCGTAGCGCGCAGAGCAGCGGCTCACGGCCGAGAGGGCGACTATCGGATTGGCCCGGATGCAGTCGAGTTTCTCACCCTCGGGGGCGCAGTGGAAATAGAAAGTACGGGCGTCGCGGCGAGCCATCGAGAGCGGCACGCCGTAGGGCGTCCCGTTGGGGCGCGTCAGACTGAGGGTAATATAAGGTGCGCGGTCGAACACTTCGAGCGCCCATTCCGGGTCTTTCCTCCTTGAGGCTTTTCTCATCGGTCGCATAGACATTAATCTTTAAGACATCCCACAGGTATGACTTTCACCCCGTCGGGTCGTGTGTATGCTATTTCATTGCTATACGAAGCAGAGCACCAGCAGTTGGGCGATAACCACGCGGGCGAACATCGACAGCGGGTAGGTGGTGGCGTAGGCAACCGGAGCTGTGTCGCCGGGTGTGAAGCCTGCGGCATAGGTCATCGACATCGGGTTGGCCATTGCGCCGCTCACCATGCCTGCGGCGGTGCCGTAGTCGAGGCTCCACCAGCGCATGGCGGCCACGGTCATGGCCAGGGATGGCAGCAGGGTGATGATAAAGCCGGCTGCAATCCACGTCAGTCCGTTGCCGCGCATGATGGTGTCGATGAACTGGGCGCCGGACTCAAGCCCGAGGCATGCCAGAAACAGCGAGAGACCTATGCCGCGGAGCATGAGGTTGGCGCTCCGGGTGGTATAGGTGACCATGTGGAACTGAGGGCCGAAACGCCCGATGAGTATTCCCACCACTATGGGGCCTCCGGCCAGACCGAGCCTGATGGGTACCGATATGCCGGGGATGGCTATGGGTATCGACCCGACGATAAGCGAGAGTACAAGCCCGATGAATATGGCTGCCAGATTGGGGTCCTTGAGGTCGGTGACGGAGTTGCCGACGAGCGCGCCAACCTTGTCGATAGCGTCGGGCTCGCCCACGATGGTGAGGCGGTCGCCTAACTGCAGTATCAGGTCGGGGCGGGCGAGGAGGCGTACGCCTGAACGGCTCACGCGCGATATGTTCACCCCATAGAGCTTGCGAAGGTTGAGGGAGCCCAGGCGTCGCCCGTTGAGTTGGGGCTTGCTTATGGCGATGGTGCGCGACACGAGATTCTTGTCGAGCTTGTCCCAGTTGATGTCGGGTTTGTTCCAGTCGCGGGCGCTTTTCTCGCCGAAGAGCACGGTGAGCCGGGCCACTTCGTCCTCGTTGGTAATAACCAGAACGCGGTCGTCCTCGGCGAGTACGGCATCGGGCCCCGGAAGGGCCGCCTGACCGCCATGCCATATGCGCGATACTACGAAGTGGGCGCCTCCTAGGGCACTGACTTCGCGGAGCGACAGGCCTTGTACGGCGGGATTTGTAACGCGGAATTCCGCCACGTAGGTGTGGTCCGCCTCGGGGTGGCGCCGGGGTTCGTAGTCGGATTTGCGTGCTACAAACTTCCTTACCACGGCGAAGGCGAGAATCACGCTTACCACGCCGAGCGGGTAGGTCACCGCGCAGCTCAGGGCCGCTCCTTCGGCCGGCAGTCCGAGCTGACTTATAGCCTGCTGGGCCGCGCCGAGCGAGGGCGTGTTGGTTGTAGCGCCGCTGAGTATGCCCACCATATCGGTCATCGGAATCGACATGAGATAGCTGAGTGCTATGGCCGTGAGCGAGCCTGCCACCACCAGCCCCAGCCCGAGCAGATTGAGTTTGATGCCGCCGCTGCGGAATGAACTGAAGAATCCCGGGCCGACTTTCAGACCGAGTTCGTAGATGAACAGCATCAGGCCGAAATCTTCGGCATATTTAAGAATCTCGGGGTTGATCGACAGGCCGAGATGGCCGGCGAGTATACCCGTGAAAAATACGAACGTAACTCCCAGCGAGATTCCGCATACGCGTAGCTTGCCGAGGCCAAGCCCTATGGCGATTATCACCGAAATCACGCACACGGCCTGGAGCGCCGAATGCTCCAAAAACAGACTTTCAAGCCATTCCATGGCGCAAATTTAAGCATTCTCGCGGCCATAACCTCGGCCTATGCGCTAAAAACGCATCCGCGCGGCAAACCGCGCGGTGGACAGCAGCGTTAAACCTATGATTTTCTAAAAAGAGAAAGATATGAAAGATGAAATGATGGACACCGGTGGCCTTCGGGTGCAGGAAGAAGGCGGCAAGGATACGAACCGCGCCATGCGCTACCGCAAGGCTTCTGACGGAGAGTTGCGTCGGCGCCTTACGGCCGAGCAGTATGCCGTGACACAGCATGGAGCTACCGAGCGGCCGTATGCGAATGCCTATGATCGGGAATTCAGGCCGGGAATATATGTGGATGTCACTACCGGGCAGCCGCTTTTCACATCTGCCGACAAGTTTGATTCGGGCTGCGGATGGCCCGCGTTCAGCCGGCCGATTTCGCCCGAACTGCTGACCGAGCGCGCTGACAATTCACACGGCATGAGCCGCGTGGAGGTGCGCAGCGTAATCGGCGATGCCCATCTGGGCCACGTATTTCCCGACGGCCCGCGCTCGCGGGGTGGATTGCGATACTGCATCAACAGCGCTTCCCTGCGCTTCATTCCCGCATCTGAAATGGAGGCCGAGGGCTACGGCGAATATCTCCCGCTGCTTGATAATCGTTGATCATCCCCATTTTCCGTGGTGACTCAATGATCGGGGGGCGTTATGGCTACTGCGACCTTGTCGACACGCGCTCGGTCTATATCCGCTACTTCGAAGCGGAAACAGTTCCAGGATACCGTGTCGCCTTCTTTGGGCACTTTCCGCATGGTATCGATGATTAGACCTCCAATTGTTGTGTAAGCCGACGGCTTATACAGGTCTTCCATATCGAAATATTCCAGAAAATCATATACGGGACACTGCCCGTCGACGAGCCATTCCTCCCTGTCGACACGCTTGACAATTGACGGGCTGTCGCCACTCTGGGCCAGATTGCCTGTAAGGCCATCCAGAATGTCGCGGAGGGTAACAATTCCCTGGAAATTTCCATATTCATCGTATATGAGCGCGGAGTGCTCGCCGGAACTTCTGAGAGTTTCCATCGCATCGTAGAACGTCATGGTATCCGGTAGGCATAATCCGGATGTAAGTTCTTTCTCTATAGCGAAGCCGGGCGAGTCGAGGGTAATGATGAGCCGTTTAAGCGATACTACACCGCATATCTCCTTCCTTTCGCGGTCGAAAACCGGATAGGATGAATGCAAGTCGTCGGCAATCACCTTGCGAATGCTTTCCACGTCCATGCCGACGGTGAGCGATGTCACATCTTTGCGGCTTGTCATGATGGCATCGATGCGGCTGTCGCCCATCACCAGAGCCCGTTCCATAATATCCTGTTCTACCGCTCTGACCTCTCCTGAATCGGTTCCTTCCCGAATAAGAGATTTTATTTCCTCTTCGGTCACTTTCGTAGTGGAGCCTCCGATGTTGAGAAGTCTTGTCAGCACCCCCGTTGAGGAAGAGAGTAGCCATACGGCGGGATATGTGATAACCGACAGCAGTCTCATCGGGGCGGCCACGATTTTGGCTATAGTATCGGCCTTACTCATACCGATACGTTTCGGAACAAGTTCGCCTACCACAATCGAGAGATAGGTTACCGATCCTACGATTATGATTCTGGAAAGATTAAGTGCAAGATGCGGCTCAATGCCAAGATTTGCGAAATAATTCCCGACCTCGGTGGCTAAGGTAGCGCCAGAGAACAGACCGGTAAGAATGCCGATCAGAGTGATTCCAATCTGTATGGTGGAAAGAAAGCGATCGGGCTCGCCCTGTAGTTTAAGAGCGGTGGCGGCGTTGTGGTTTCCGCTCTTCGCATCTGCGGTGAGTTTCGATTTGCGTGCGGAAATAAGAGCGACCTCCGACATGGAAAATATCCCGTTGAGAAGAATTAATGCGATGATTATCAAAAGATCGTCCATAGTGGCATTAGAGGGTTCTACAATATATAACGCCAAATCAAATCTATTGTTCTATCACTTTTGTCCGCTGCATACTACTGGCCACCTTACTATTGCGAAAGCCTTGCAATCGCCCCGCCCACCTGCATCTCCCCCAAATCAGCCATCCTCAAAAAAAATGGGGGCGTGTCATAATAGTCCATCTGGGTCGTCGGCTGGATGCTTCGCTTAGGCGCAGGAGCACAGCCGATTGCGGGTTCTACAGTTTGAACTATTATAAGGTGTCCGTACTTAGGAATTCAAATTTGGCCCTATCTCGGTTGCTGCTCGGCAAGCCACTGCCGGTACATTTTCAGCCCCTCGCGGTAGTAGCCGAAATTCTTGAAAATTGACGGAAGCGAAGGGTGTTTCACAGAATAGAGGAAATAATATGTGAAGTTATAGAGATTGACGCATAGGCGCTGGTGCCAGGGGTAATATTTGTTCATGAAGTATGCCCTGTTGCGTGTGTTGAGGTAGAAGGCGAAGGGAGATGGCTTGCTTCCCGACGATGTGCCGGCCTTATGCTGGACTACTGCCTCGGGCTCATAATGCAGCTTTAGCCCGTTTTGCCTGACGGCACGCCACACGAAGTCGGTATCGTCGAAATAGGCAAAGTATCTCTCGTCCATGATGTCTATCTTATCGAAGACCTCTTTCTTGATAAGCATGAAGCACGTAGGCGCGAACTCAAGACTCCGTGGCTCATTGTATTGTGGCGCGTCGTCCTGGTCGTATCCGAAATGTGTTGTGGGATTTAAGAATCCGTATTCCCCACCTCCGGCGGCCCAGAGCTTGCCGGTGAAGTAGTTGAAGATTTTAGGCACGATCATGTCGCAGTCATACTTTTCGAGGCCTTCGACGAGCAGAGCGATTGATTCGGAAGTGAACTCGATGTCGTTGTTGGCGAGGAGCACAAGGTCGCAGCCGTCGGCCAAAGCTCGCCTGATACCGATGTTGTTTCCCTTGGCCACTCCGCCGTTATCCTCCGCCTCGATTATTACGGTTTGGAAAGAGGTCCTGACGGAGTGTTCTCTGGCAAGGATGAGGCTATCGTCGGGCGACTGGTTGTCAATGGCGTACACCACGAAGTTGCGGTAAGTCGAGCGCTCGAGTGAGTCAAAGAAGCCTTCGAGCACTCCGGCACTATTGTACATCACCGTCACTATTCCGATTTTCCTGTCTGCCATAATTACTTGAATAAGTTCTTATCCTTCATTTCCTTGAGCGATTGCTCGTACTTGTCCTCGCAGACTTTCTGGCTGTCGACCCAACTGGTGAACCGGGCGATACCGTCGCTGAAATTCCATTTTGGCTCGAATCCGAGAATCTCACGGGCGGCGGTTATGTCGGCATAATTGTGGCGGATATCGCCGATGCGGAAATTGCCCGATACGTAAAGGTTTACTTTTTTGTTGTATTTCTCCATGAGGGTGTTGGCCACGGCGAGCACGTCGGTAGGTTCGCCTGTGCCGACATTGAATACATGGCCGTTAGCCTCGGGCACCTCGATGCCGCGGATGGTAGCGTCGACCACGTCGTCGATGTAGACGAAGTCGCGAGTTTCCTTGCCGTCTTCAAAGATGTTGATATCCTTGCCGTTCTTGATGCGGGTGGAGAATATTGAGAGAATGCCGGTGTAGGGGTTGGAAAGCGACTGGCCGGGACCGTAGACATTCTGATAGCGGAACGAAACCGAGTCGATGCCTATAGACTGGCAGACGAGGTGGACAAGCTGGCCCTGAACCTGCTTCGTGATTCCGTAGACCGAGGTGGGATGGATCATGGAGTCTTCTGTGGTGCCTACAAGTTCGAGGGGCTTACTGCAGCCGGGATACTTTACCTCGAAGTCACCCTTTTCCATATCCTCGGCGGCGCGCATGGTGGGATAAACGCAGCGGTCGAGGTCGGGGCTATAGTAGCGGCCCTCGCCGTAGATGGCGCGGGATTCGGCCACGACAACTCTCTTAACGTCGGTCTTCTGATTGGCGAGAATGTCGAGCAAAAGGGCGGTTCCTCCAATGTTGGTACCCACATATTTCTCGACCTCGTACATCGACTGCCCGGTGCCAGTCTCGGCAGCGAGATGCACTACGCATTCCACGCCTTCGAGGGCCTTCCCCCAGTCTTCGCGCGATGTAACTGAGCCGTGGATGAATTTGACCTTGTCTTTTACAGAAATATATAGGGGCGATGTGGTGTCGGGGTCGTTGCCGTGAATCTGTGGCGAGAGGTTGTCGAGAACAACCACATCGTAGCCTTTCTCGAGAAGCTTGAGTGCGAGATTTGAGCCTATGAAACCGGCTCCGCCGGTAATCAGAATCTTTTTATACATGATGAGGCTTTTTATGATGTTTCTATATGAAGTTTCCGTCAGAATCAGTTCGTTCCCATTGGCCGGTGAGGGGGTTCAGGCGTTTTACGATTCGGGCCGGATTGCCGACGATGACGCAATAGTCCGGGAATTCCCCCTTTACCACGGAATTCGCGCCGACAACACAGTGGCGTCCGATGCGGGTGCCGAGCGTAATTACTGCGCCGTTGTAAATCTTGCAATCGGAGCCGATTGATACCTCCTTAACTTTAATGGGCTGTTGCTCAATGGGAGTGTCAGGGTCGGTGTAAGGATGATCGATGTCGGTTATCGTCACGAAAGCAGCTATTGCGGTGTTATCGCCGATTGTTACCCGGGACGCGCATGTGAGATAGAAGTCTTGAACTATGAATACTCCGTCGCCGAATTCTATGACCGGATTGAAAGTCGAGTCCAGGTACCTGTAAATTCCCATGATGCGGCATCTCGGCCCGATATAGACGCGTTCGCCGAGGGAGACGCACGAGCAGGTTATGGCACTCGTGTCAACGACCCAGTCAGACCAGACGTAGCGCTTGAATCTGGGCTTGCAGTTGCAGTAATACCAGGCCCTACGCAATGTCCAGCGTGGATTGCTGAGGAAGGAGTGAATTTTTTGTCCGATTGCCATGGTTCGAATTTCGTGGGTTTAGCTCTTGAGCATCTCGATGAAGCGTCCGGATGCGCGGTCATAATGGCCAGGGACATCAGCGGGATCCTTATGTCGGAGCACTTTCACGTCGCGGTAATGCTCCGCGAACAAAGCGTCGATTTGCCCGGGTGTGAGTCTTTCCGACGGTTCGTAGAGAGCCGCTTCATGACGGAGAATGTCTTCCTTGGAGAACTTCACGGCAATGACCTTAGCCGGGCTTCCTGCGACTACGGCATATGGGGGCACTGTCTTTGTCACCACGCTGCCGGCGGCCACGATGGCCCCCCGGCCTATATGGCTCTTCATCAGCAGGGTACATCCCGACGCTATCCAGCAGTCTTCCTCGATGGTGATGGTAGACTGCTCGTCGCCGGCGTGGGTTGTGGTCTGGAAATAGAACGGTATGCCGGGGACGGGCATATGGGTGCCGGGCACGATGACGCACTGGGCCGAGATGACGGAGAATTTTTTGACCACCAGTTTGCCTCCTGCAGAGATGAAATGAACGTGGTTCTGGATTGCCACATAATCGTCAAGGAACATATACCTGGGGACGATGACACACTGGTCGCCGATTACAGTGCCCTTCCCGATAGCTCCGAACGAACTTCGGGGATACCGGGAAACGGAGAACAATTTGCGCCAGATACGCCTGAATGCCGTCTTGAAGTCTTTCATCATCTGATCCAAATACCTCGGGCAGTGCCGTCGAGAAGTTTAGTGGTTTGTTTGCTGAAAATCACGCCGTAGACTATGTTGACGGCTACGAGAGCCGCGAGAATGCCATATTGCTGGAGCCATTGGGCGGCCATAAGCGCTACAGGAATATATACGATGGCACCTACGGCAACAACAATTGTCTCGAGTAGTACTTTGCCGGTCCCGATAATGAAAGTGCCGTTGAGGGTCATGAAACAGAAAGTGGAGACATATGCAGCTACCCACCAGGTCATGGCCGCGGGTACTTCCGCCTTTCCTTGAATCCATATGGAATAGACCGGAGGGGCTACGGCCGCGAAGACAATACACAGGCCGATGCACAGCATAAGGAGACGGTTCATCTTTCGGCGCATGTCGATCATCCAGGGGTGGTCGCCGCGTGCATAAGCGTCCGTATAGGCTGTCCAGAGCGACATTGTGATGTTGGTGTAGACCACCAGGGCCAGGGAGAGATATTTGTAGGCGATGTTGTATGCCGTTACCATTTCGGGTGATGAGACGTGGGAGATGAGGAAATTGGAGCTCTGGTAGACCACAACTGCCTGGATGTTGATGATGAAGAATTTAGCTCCAAGCGACAGCAATTCCTTGGTGCGCCACATTTCCACACTGCCGAATGTAGGACTGACCTCGCGGCATAAGCCGTGAAACAACACCACCGAGCCAATGATTGTGACAAGAATCGGTGCCCCGCCAAGAACGAGGGCAAGCAGGGGAAGTGAGGCCGGAACAGTCCGGGCCAGAATGAGAATCAGGATGTAGGCCAGGATGTTGCCGATGACCAGAAAGGAGAGCGATAGGGCAACACGCTGATAGGCGGCGAGTACCGAGACGATGATGTTGGCAATCATCTGCACGAACAGGAGAATGGCGAGAATCCTCATGGTCTGCACGATAGTACCCTCATAAGCAATATCTACATTGAGAAGCGGACACCATGAGATATATGGCACAAGCGCATATATGATTATGACAATGGGAATGAAAATCGCCGCCATCGAGACGTACGATGTGGAGACCAGCGAGCGGGCGGATTTCATGTCGCCGGCGGCAAGAGCTTCGGTGAGCTTGTTTTTAAGCCCTGAGGCGATGCCGATGTCGAGAATCTGAAACATCATCAGTATGGCCGACAGAGTGAGCCAGATGCCGTAGACCTCGGAGTCGACGTAGTCGATTGTCGCAGGCACAAGCAGAAAGGTCACAAGCACACTGACCCCCTTGAGCAGAATGGAGAGTACGATGTTGCTCTTGAGCTTCTGGGTGCGGGATTCGCCTCCGGCAAACAGAATTCGTATTTTGGTCAATATATCAGACGGCATGAAGTGGCTTGGACCAGGTAGCTGATTCCTTTCTGATTCAAAGTGTAAAGTTACGAAAAAAAATCAATTCGCAAGCCGGCACCTGGTATCTGCCGTATAGACCCTCCGCCACAACCTCCATAGGCGCCCCTGAATGGCCGGCTGATTGCATTGTGATACCGGGAGAAGCAGGGACAAACATCGACCTCTTTAACATTTGGGCAGCAGTAAGGCGTACCGACGGCACGCCTTAATTGTTATTTTTCATCGAATGCTATTTTTCGGAGTCGGTGACTTTTACGTCGGGGCGGTCGTCGATGTAATCGTGGGTCCTGAGGTATTCGTCGTAAAGGTCAAGGATGCGCGACGGGTTGTCTTTAAGTTCGTTGCAGTGGGCTTTCGCATCGGGGCTGTCTCCGTAGTATTCTTTCAGCATTTTGTGAAATTCGGGGGCGGCATCTTTCATATAATGGTAAAGCAGGGCAAAACTTACGGAGTTGTTGGAGTAGAGCATAAACGCGCCTTTGGCGCCTTCGAAATATACGCTCACCACCGGGACGAGGCGGCTTATGGGGTTTCGACCGCCGGAGGTTTCCCATACTTCATATTTGACGATGCTGCCTGACGGACGTCTGTCCCACAGCCATGTAAATCCACGTGTATAGTTCTTGGCTTTGAACATGCGCGGTGCGTTTACCGACATGGATACTCTCGTATTGGGAGCGATGTTGTTGTCGAACCATCGTATCTCGCTGACTTCGTCGGCTGAGTAGCGTGTCCGCTTGCTGTCGGGCTCTTCGCTGATGTTGATGTATTGCAGCAGTGTGCCTGATTTCGAGAAGAGGTTTTTGGCTACTGTCTTGGCGTCGTTGTGGAGATAGCCGTAGATTGTATCGCCGTTCATTTTTACTACGCGCACGTAGTTGTCGGGGCGTTCCCGCCCCAGAAGATGCGTCAGCTGAGCTTCGAGTCGGGTGTCGCCTCCCGATATTTCGGCTAATTCTGAGGCGAATTTTTCCGGCTTCATTTTGTAGGGGTTCTTCAGGTCGGAGGTCTTGCCGTCGCGGTCGACTATCAGTTTCTGGGTATTGAAGAACCACAGGCCGCCGTCGGGACGGATGCGGTATCCGCCTTCGGAATAGAGGCAGGCGGTGGCTTGCGCCGTTTTGTCGAGGAGTGCGCACCAGCCGTATTTGGGCACGAAAACGAATGTATAGCGACGGTCGGGCTGCGTCGGAAGCCACATAACCACAGAGTCGACGGTTGCCGAGGGTATCTCGCCGGCTTTTTTCTGCTTTTTGGTGTAGGCGTTTTCTACTTTCTGAAGGGCGTCGCTTTTATGGGGCATCGACAGTTTTGTGGCTCCGCTGTATTGGTCGGTTGTGCCGTCCTTAAGGTAGACTGTTGCATCTGCCAGTTGATAGAGTTTGGCAGCTTCCGCATTCGGGGCGCAAAGGGCCAACACAAGAAGCAGGCCTCCAGTCGCTAATTTTCTGAACATATCCGTGTTTTTAAGGTTGCCCTCAAAATTACGGCGTAAGTTTCATTTGTCGTGGGACAAATGTCCCGCCTGCGCGCGGATGCGCTGAAATTGCCGTCGTGAAACCGACAGGTAGGACGCCAGTTCCTGCAACGGCACAAGCGACAGGAGGTCGGGCACGCGGCGGATGAGTTTCATATACCGTTCGTAGGGTGAGAATCTGTGCATGTCGATATAACGGCGGTATGCCTCCTTCAGGAGCAGTTTTGCTGTCCGGGCAATATATTCAGGATCGGCTTTATCGATGTCGGCCTTCATTTGGCCGAACGGCACTCTTAGTACTTCCGAATCAACTCCGGCGATTATCGATGTAGGCGATGGTTGTGAATTGAGAAAGGAGTACACATAGTCGGCCACGATATCGCCTGCGAATGAGAATCCGGTGGTGCATTCAGTGCCTTTACTGTCGATGACCGAAAATTTGAAATATCCCGACCTCACGACGGCGATATACCGGCATAGCGAGCCTTCGTCAACAAAGGATTGCCCTTTGGAGTATTTCGCCAACGTTCCGTTAGCAAGGCAAAATTCGGAAATCGGCGCCAGTTCGGGGCACGCCATGAAGTCGTTGAGTCGTGTCATCGTTTTTTGCGGTAAAGATAGTGAAAAAATCGGGTTGATGCGGCTGGCCTATAAACAAACAAAATTTGCGATATGTGGGGATGATACGCCTTCATCGAGTATAAAACCATCAGCCACAAACAAAACATTTGCTACCAGTTGTACGGCTAATCAGCGCAATATGAATGTCTCCATGCCCAAATACCTATTCTCTTTCGCTTATTGGGGCGATTTTTGCTCGGTGAACTTGCTATTTTTGCAATGCCGATGGGTCGAACTATCAAAATGACAGCACAATAGACAAGATTATCTAAAACTATAAAAAATTTTCAAAGTTTTTTATAGTTTGATACCGGACTGGCTCAGTTGTATTACCTATGAGAGGACATTATTCCAATATTCACAAACATCGGAATAAGCAGCATAAAAGCCTGAATTTTAGATAAATTTATTAATAAGAAGGTTTGTGCCTATCTGGTTTTCATAGGTATTTTAGACAAGCTATAATATAAAACACAAATGGCCATGCAAATCATGATTCGCATGGCCATTGGTTGTCAGATATTTATGTTAAATTTTCTGCTTAATACTCCTCCTCGTTGAAGAAGCTTTGAATGATTGATTATTAGCGTATTAGATAGTATTTACATAAAATAGACAAGTGTGTTTTGCTGTGAAAAACGATAGCACTTTTTGCCCTAAAATGTCGATTTGGAGGAAGATGAAGAAATCCTCATAATATCATTAGGAGGAAGAATATTTAACGGAGTGGACTCTATATGAATGCGCATCGTCATGTAAATCGATTTACAGTGTGAATGATAGTATTGGAGAGCTGTACATGATTTTTCTCATTTTATTATAGTCCTTATATCATGGATGTCTATAATTTGTTGTAAAAAGATACCTCCTGCATCCGAATAATTTATTAACTTTGCATCTGCAAGCCAATGGTTCGCAGGACATTTTGGAAAATAAGAAGCGTTATGCTAATCTTGAACTTGAAAACCTGAGAAATTTTCATCCGTACTCAAAGATAAGGCATGATGGCTTCCCTCGCATAGCGTGGGCTGCTGTCAACCACATCTGAGTACAAGGCTTTCTCAGGGCCATCAAGTTAGACGTGGCATAGTTCGCTCACGTTTTTTCAATACCAATTACAGGAGAGTCTGTTATTTGGAACGTCAAAAATATAGTCTTGATTACAACATACAACTTCAATTGATAATAAACAATGCTAATCATAAAATCAAAATCAACAACAATGAAAAAAGTATTTTTTCTTTTAGTGTCCTTGTTGATTAGTCTCAGTTCTTTGGCTCTTGACGTAAGTCCCTTGACTTATAGCTTCAATGAGCAAAAGAACCCCGAAGACTATCAGCAGTACGTAGGACAGCAGTTCTTTATTAGACCTGCTTACGGCAAACTTGAAACCTGGGAGAAATCAGGATTCAAACCTTCTGAGGAAACTCAGAACATGACTTTTACTGTAACCAAAGTGACAGTAAAGGATGTAGAGCTTAACAAAAAGCCGAATAAAGAGATTGCCATAGAGGCAGTACAAGTAGACGGAAAGAAGAAAATCAAGTTCAAAGCATACGAAGAAGTTTCTGTTAAGGTTGGCTTCTGGGGCGATATTAAGCAGTGGCCACTCATTGGTTATATGCCTGTCGTGTTCACCGAACCCTTTAATGAATTTGTCAATTCAAAAATTGGCACTGACATTTCTAAAAAGGAAGTCAAGGATACCTATAAGATTACCAACGTATACTTCGGCAAAGGAGAATCTACGGGAGAAGTGTGCTATGAAGTTCAAAACAACCGCACTGGAGAAAAAAAGAACGTAAACGCCAAAAATACTGACGCTGCTTTTGCCGACGCACTTAAAGGTCGCTATAAAACAGCATTAGTACGAGTAGAAAAGCCTGAGGATACGTCGAATCGTTACGGTGATGTTACTACTGTAACAGATGCAGGGGTCGAAAAGTACTCTTTTACGGACAGCATCATTAACATTGTCATCATGGGTTCTCCCGAACAGTTTAATTTCGTTCTTAAAAACGTATCACCCAATTCTCTAAAACTGATTTGGAATGAAGCTGTTTATGTAGGCCGCGATGGCTCTACTTCTAAGGTTATGCATGCTGGAACCAAGTATTCTGAAAGAAATGGTGACCAACCAGCCTCTGTGATTATCAGGGGCGCAAAGATTGATGATCTTGCTTGTCCAACAGAAAATGTTTACTATGACGAAGGGACTAGAATTGGCTATTCTACTTATGGAAATGGTTGGAAAACTAAATCTATGCTTCCTGAATCCTATATTGGTAAGGAAGCCGGTGAAATTCGACTGATGCTGCCAATTCAGGTTAAGGATGTAGTCAATGAATATACATTCGTTTTCAAAGTCTATTATTCATATGACCATCCTGAATTGCTAAATCAAGATCAGCTGAACTGATGAAGAAATATATAAGTATCCTTATATCAATCTTCATATTCCTGGGAGCTAAAGCGGCATCTCCTGAAGAACACATTTCTTTTATGGGGATGCCGGTAGCTGGCTCTGACGAATTATTCGTACAGCATTTAATTGATAAAGGCTTCGTTAAAACAGGGACTTTTGAGAGCACAACATCCCTTTATGGCAAATTTGCTAATGAAATTGTTGAACTTACTGTTCTCGCTTCACCTCGAACTAAAACAGTTTGCAAGGTCATAGTTTATTTTCCGGCAAAATCTTCATGGTCAGATTTGAAAGAGGATTATTTCTCCAAAAAGAGATTATATCGTTCTAAATATTTGTTAGACAAAGATTTTGAATTCTTCTCTGGAGATTATGAAGATGGCGATGGCTATGAGATGAGAGCTGTTATTAACGATAAATGCAACTATTGTTCTTTTTTCAATGAACCTGGTGGCCATATTACCGTAGAAATTTGCCCTAGAAAACAGGTAAAAGTAACTTATGAAGACAGTATCAATATCCAAGTTGCTAAACAAGAATTAGAGTTTGATGCTTATGAGGATATTTAATATATGGCATTGCAATATTTTCACTATGCACTGTCCATATACATAGAATCATGATTGAAAGAGGGACTCAAATAAGTTTCAATTTGTTAGCACGTTTTATATAACTCGAATTGTAATGAACGTTGCTACTACTTTGCAGAGTAATCCAACGGTTGCTAACCCTGGATTGTCGATGCAAGGCGCTATTTGCAATAACAGGAGATATATCAATCGTTAAAAATCACGATAGTAGGCATAATTTTTATTAACGATGTCTCTGTTACTTTCTGCCTCCCATACCGCGCTTTGGCTGAGCGGGCTTTAGCATCTTGTGAGCTTGCATCATGCAGCGGTAGGCGAAACGGCGGTCGTCTTCATCCAGATTGCGTTCCCATGGTAAATCTGATGATGCACCTCCTCCACCGCATGACTGGGCGAATTGGGTTGCTCCATCGAGATAGCCGAGGAACAGGTACATTGCGCATTTCAGAATCTCGCTGGGTTGCTCGGCTATTGCTGTCAGGAAGTCGCAGTCAATGTCGGCTTTCAGTTCCGACGGCATGGGATCCAACAGAGAACGGACATCAACAACCATCCTGGCAAAAACGGCATCGGTCAGCCTCATGCGCACCTGCTCCTGATTCTTTTCCGTGAACTCGTGGAAATTCTTTTGAGCATTATCGCGTTTCTCGCTGAGTGCATCAAGTTATTCCTGAAGTTCGGCGAGTTGCCAGTCGACTAAGAGTTCCTCTATCAGTAAAACATTTGTCTTTCTTTTTACACATGAGAGGCAATGTGTAAAAAAAACGCGATTTATTTTACATGTTAGGGGCAACGTGTAAAATGGCTTTACACATCCTCTTCCGTTCCCATATTGGAATTAATAGGGTCAGCCAGCTTATCTCCTTCAGAATGGAATGCATTAAGAATAAAACTGAAAAGACCATTATTGATATAATAGTTTTCTCTACCAAGTTTAAGTTTACTCAATATCCCTTCATCAATTAATTGGTTTAGATACGACATAGCCGTTGGACGGCTTACTCCAACCTCTTTAACTACAAACTCTATTTTGGTATAAGGGTGACGGAAAAGGTTGTTTATGAGATCTTGTGAATAAACGTTCGGAAGATTTTTGCGGATACGATGCTTGTATTGCAACATCATATCTGAGATTCCGCGTATAAATTTAATAGTCTCATCTGCGGTTTGTTCTACGCCTTTAAGGATGAAAATGATCCAAGGCTCCCATATTAAAGTGTCTCTTACAGCCTGTAACAGCCTGTAATACTCCCCTTTATTTTGGTTGATATAACGGCTCAGATAAAGTATCGGCATATTTAAAAGACCTTGGGCTACAAGGTATAGGATGTTGAGCACACGTCCGGCACGACCATTTCCATCACCGAATGGATGGATGCTTTC